>ERZ857984.11-NODE-11-length-270126-cov-56.749688_pt1 | contig 270126 bp, 221 predicted proteins | sample MGYA00519914_ERZ857984 | MGnify/ENA primary metagenome ERZ857984 (study PRJEB31778, sample SAMEA3449417) | human gut metagenome | biome: human gut; feature: human-associated habitat; material: faeces | place: United Kingdom | collected 2010/2012 ...
AAAAGAGAGAGAGAGTTTTTCTTCTTCCCGGCCAGCGCCGCTTCCCATCCACGGGAAGCGGCTCTTTTTGCGCTCCGGGGAGGGAAGGAAAGAAAGATAGGGGTTATAAGGATTAGAGGGGTAATAGGGATAATGGGGACGGGATGGAAGACGGGAAGTGGGGGTGTTGCACAACTGTAATTCTGCCAATGCGTTGCTGATTGTGACGATTTCTTAACCAGGTTTCTTTTCCTCTCCTTGGGAGAGGATAGGTGCCGTTGGATAGAAGGAGGGGGCCTTCCTGGAAAGATAAAAGCGGTAGTTTATTCCACAGCCGGTTTCATATGTTGGAGACTTGCAAAGAATACCTTCATTTTTGCTTTTCTGTTCCGGTAACGGGAAGAGCGCTGCTGGAGAATGCATTTTTTATGGGCAAAGGAGTGGTGGTCAACATGCCTTTCAGAAGAATGAGGCGTCGAATGGATAACGGGATGTCCTGAAACTGCAATAAGGTTTCAAGTTTCCTTAATAGGGGAAAGCCGGAACGCAAGCCGGGTAACGGCGGATGCCGTTCAGCGTGCGGAGATGTGGCGGCTCCTGAAACCGAAGCCGACGGCAAAGGTGACCAGGGTGCCGATGGTTACGCGCCATGGAAAGGCTATTTCCGGAATATATTGCCTCCAGTCGGCGGGCAGGGGGATGAGTTCGGTCAGCAAGGCAATGACCAGGAAGCCTGCCGCCATGGCAATGATGTTTCCTGAATCGTTTCCTCTGGTGCGCGTCAGCATCCCGAGCAGGAAGATGCCAAGCAGCGAGCCGTAGGTGTAGCCGAAGATGCCCAGGGCGATTTGAATGATGCGGACTTCCGGGTGGTGCACCACGTACCACGCCGTGATGGAACCGACGAGGATGAGCAGCAGGGAGAAGCCGGCCGTTCCCCAGCGCACGCACCGGAGGAGCTGACGTTCCGTGGCTTCCGGTTTGAATACTCCCTGGTACCAGTCCTTGGTGGCGGTGGTTGCCAGGGAGTTGAGAGCGGTGGACAGGGAACCCATGGCGGTTGCCAGGAGCCCGGCGATCAGCAGCCCCCGGATGCCGTTGGGCAGTTCATGGATGATGAAGTAAGGGAAGACATGGAGCTGCGGCGTGTCTGCGGGGAGGGACGCCGGATTGTACTGGTAGAAGACGTAGAGAAGAATGCCCGTGAAGAGGAAGACGATGACGATGGGGAAGTCCAGCAGCCCGGATACGATGACTGCCCGCGTTCCCGCCTTGCTGCTTTTTGCGGCCAGCATCCGCTGCACCATGTCCTGGTCCGTGCCGTGTGTAGCCATGGTGATGAAGGTCGCTCCCAGAAAGGCTGCCCATACCGTGTATTCCTGACCCAGGACATGGGCGCATTGCTGGAGGAAGTCCAGGCCTTCCTTGGTGCCCCACGAGAAGAATTTCCAGTCGTCCCCTCCGTTCATGGCGGCTGAGATGGAGTTCCACCCTCCGGGAATGTGGGAGAAGAGAACCCACAGGGCGGAGAGCATGGAGACGCCCAGCACGACGGCCTGGAGGACATCCGTCCAGACGACGGCTTTCAAGCCGCCGATGGCTGTGTAAATAGTGGTGGCGATGGAGATGACGACCAGCGCGGCAATGTAAAGCAGGACAATTTGGTTGGCGTCCGCCGTGGTGTCCGTCATGAATTGGTAGGCAATGACCAGCAGAATGCCTGCAAAGTAAAGTCTTGTTCCACTGGCGAGCACCCGGCTGACCAGGAAGACCATGGAGGCCGTGCGGCGCGTCAGGAGCCCGAATCTTTTTTCCAGGTATTCATAGATGGAGACCACCTTGTAGTCATAGTAGGGTTTGAGGAAGAGCTTGCCGACGATGATGCGGCCCAGGATAGTGCCGATGCAGAGCTGGGCGTACGTGAAGTTGCGGGTATGGTAGCCTTCCCCCGGAGCCCCCAGAAAGGTGGCCGCGCTGATTTCCGCCGCCAGGATGGAGGCCAGAATGGCCCACCAGGGCAGGGAGCGGTTGCCCAGGGCATAGTCCGTCAGGGAGTTCTGCCTGCGTCCCGCATAGATGCCAATGCAGAAGATAGCCAGAAAGTAGACGACGATGACAAGGAGGTCCGTGAACATGCCTGGAAAGAGAAGGCCTTTTCCGGAACAGGGTTTCCGGAAAAGGCCCCGGGCTTGGTGAAGGGTCAGGAGCGGCTCTTGTGTTCCAGCGCGGCTGAAACCAGACCGGAGAAGAGCGGATGAGCCCGGTTGGGTGCGGACTGGAATTCCGGATGGTACTGGCAGGCAATGAAGAAGGGATGGGAGGGAAGTTCCACGACTTCCACCAGGCCGTGTTCATCATTAACGGCGCTGATGACCATGCCTGCGTTTTCCAGTTCTTCACGGTAGGCCGGGTTGAATTCGTAACGGTGGCGGTGGCGTTCCGTGACGCTGTCCTTGCCGTACAGCTTGTGCGCCAGAGTTCCGGGCTGGATCAGGGCTTTATAGGAGCCCAGGCGCATGGTGGCCCCCATGGCTTTGATTCCTTTCTGCTCTTCCTGAAGGCTGATGACGGGGTGGGTGGATTTCTGGTCGAATTCCGTGGAGTTGGCATCGTCCATGCCGCAGATGTGGCGTGCGTATTCAATGACGGCTACCTGCATGCCCAGGCAGATGCCCAGGAACGGGATGCCCTTGGTACGCGCATATTCCACTGTTTGTATTTTTCCTTCAATGCCGCGGTCTCCAAAGCCGCCCGGCACTAGAATGCCGTCCACGGAACCGATCAGGGCATCCGCTCCTTTTTCTTCAATTTCTTCCGCGTCTATCCGGAGGATTTCCACGCGAGTGTCATTTTCAGCACCGGCATGAGTGAAGGATTCATAGATGGATTTGTAAGCGTCCTGAAGGGCGATGTATTTGCCGACTACGGCAATCCTTACGGAGTGGCTTGGGCTGATGACGCGCCCCACGTAACGCTGCCAGTCCGCCAGGTTGGGAGCGGGAACGTCCAGCCCCAGGCGCTTGGTGACGATGCGGTCTATTTTGTCCTGGCTGAGGTCCAGAGGACATTCGTAAATGGTGTTTTTAACGTCGCGGAAGGCGATGACATTTTTGGCTTCCACGTTGCAGAACATGGCGATTTTCCTCCTTTCGTCTTCGCTCATATCGTATTCCGTCCGGCAGATGATCACGTCCGGCTGAATACCGATTTCCCGGAGCTTGGCGACGGATTGCTGGGTGGGCTTCGTTTTCATTTCCCCGGCGGCCTTGATGTAGGGGAGCAGGGTGACGTGGATGAAGCAGACATTGTCGCGGCCCACTTCCAGCGCGAACTGGCGCAGGGCTTCCAGGAAGATGTGGCCTTCCATGTCCCCTACCGTGCCGCCGATTTCCGTGATGATGATGTCCACGTCCGATTGTTCCGTGACTTCATAAAGGCGGTTTTTGATTTCATCCGTGACGTGCGGAATGTATTGAACCGTTTTACCCAGATAGTCTCCCCGGCGTTCCTTATGCAGCACGCTTTCAAAGACCTGGCCGGAAGTAAGGTTGTTAAGACGGGAGAGGTTGCAATGGACGAAGCGTTCATAATGGCCCAGGTCCAGATCCGTTTCCGCCCCGTCGTTCAAGACGTACACTTCCCCGTGCTGGAACGGGCTCATCGTGCCGGGGTCTACATTCAAGTAGGGGTCGAATTTTTGAAGGGTGACCTTGAGACCGCAGCGTTCCAGCAGAGTACCGATGGATGCCGCCGCCAGTCCTTTGCCGAGAGAGGAGACAACACCACCTGTGACGAAGATGTATTTCATGATTATGGTTCTTAATGTATGTTTAATAAGATTTGTTCCACCTGGGCCGCCTGTTCCGGCGTGTCTACGCCCACGCTGACATGGTCCGTCAGAATGACTCTGATTCTGGCGCCGTTTTCCAGCGCGCGCAGTTGTTCCAGGGATTCCGTTTGTTCCAGGGGGGTGGGTTCCCAGCGCACGTAGTTTTCAAGGAAGTCCCGGCGGTAGGCGTAAATGCCCAGATGGCGCAGCGGGGGGGTGACGCGGGGATGGCGGGCATAGGGAATGACGGAACGGGAGAAGTACAGGGCGTCGCCGTTGCCGGCCAGGACCACTTTGACGATGTTCGGGTTGTCCAGGTCTTCCTGCGCGCTGATGGGGCAGGCCACGGTAGCCATGGACAGGGCCCCGTCAGAAACCAGCGCGTCCGCCAGCCTGTCAATCAGGGCCGGGTCAATGAGGGGTTCGTCTCCCTGGATATTGACCACATGAGTGGCGGAGGGGAAGGCTTGCACCGCTTCCGCCAGGCGGTCGCTGCCGCTGGGATGGTCCGGAGAGGTCATGATCGCCTTGGCGCCAAAGGCCACGGCGGTGTCGAAGATGCGCTGGTCGTCCGTGGCGATGGCGATGTCGTCAAGGCGGGAGCAGCGGGAAACGCGTTCCCATACGTGCTGGACAAGCGGTTTTCCTGCAATGAGGTGAAGCGGCTTGCCCGGAAATCTGGAGGACCCCCAGCGTGACGGGATGAGGCCGATGATATGATGAGGAGAGTCTGCTGCCATGAGAAGAGGAAACGCATCGAAAGGTAGCAACTCCCCTTGAATTAGTCCAGCCTCAAGCATCAGATACGCCCGTTTTTCCGGAGTAGGGGCGGAACGGTCAGGCGGAAATGGCGGGCGCGGCGGCAGGCTGCGGTTTTGCCTCCGTCTTCCGGATAATGAGCGGCATGTATTCCTTGCGGATGTGGAGGGATATGTACAGGCCTTCCTTTTTGGCGCAGGAGAAGAGCACCTTGATGATGGCCAGGGAGATGATGTCCATGGAGATGGTGGTACTATCCCCGAAGATCAGCAGAAAGGTGAGCGGCTTGATGAAGTAGACGGTTGAAACGTAAAGAATGCCCAGCTTGTATTTGTGGTTGCGGTAGATTCTGCTGACGATCCATGCATAGGTCATGCCGATGACGGACAGGATGAGGTACAGGGAAAGCCCCACGTAGCCGAGCGTTTGAATGGTGGAAATGGGGCCGCTGTGCCATAGCCCGTTCCAGGCAAAGGATGACTGGTCCTGGCTGAGGTTGTAGGCTTCCTCATAGATGTTGGCTTTCACGATGCTGATATCCCGTGAAAAGCCGTCTCCGAATACCTTGTCCTGAATGAAGTGTTCGCGGTCGTCCAGAGCCCATTCCCACATTTCAAAGCGCCAGTTCATGGACGCTTCCGCGTTTACTCTGGCTTGCATGCTGACATCCAGGAAAGGAAGGGCTGAAAGTGTGCGCTGGATACCGTAAGGAAAGGAATGGAGCATTCCTGCGGAGGAGAGGAGCAGAAGCAAAAGCATTCCGAAGATGGGAACCAGGATGCAGAAGAACCATCTTTTGTAGATCAGAGATATTGTGAAAAACAGGAGCAGAAGCTGCGCAATAAAGGAGCGGAATCCGCTAAACAGGACTCCGATGGTTCCAAGGACAAGAAGGGCGCCCCACCAGGGACGTTTGATCATCTGCCATACGGAGTAGTTGATGATGAGTAGTTGAACCGCCAATAGGGAAATTTGGAGGAAGGTCGATTGCCGCGTGTCTTCGGAGGCGGCGCTTGCCGAGACTGCGGCGGCGGCCGGGTTCGCTCCGGCAGAATTCGGTGAAAGGATGCCCTGGGCGGTTGAGATCAGCGTGAAGATAATGGTCAGAAAAACGGCCCATTGAAGCACCTTTCCCAGTTCATTGCTGGTGGTTTTCAGGGAGGAGAGGCAAAGATAGGCAAGGAGCGCCTGAAGGAAGAGGACGTATCCCTTGCCCCCGTAGTAGTCTTCCAGCACATTCAGGCCCAGGCCGAAGGGGTGGCTCAGGAAGACGTAGCCCACATGCATGAACAGCACGAGAATGACAGCGTCCAGGAGAGGGGCGGCATTCCATGTCAGGGTTGAACGCTTGAGCATGGCATTCCACAAGTAGAAGGGAATGGTAATGCCGTAGGCGAAGAGGGGTGCGTAGTCCTTTAGTTCCGGTATGGGCAGGAAGAGCAGGGGAAGCCATATCCACAGGTACCATACCTTTTCCTTCATCAGGAAAAGGACGGCCAGGAGGAAGGGGGAAACAGCCAGGGCGATGGAAAAGGGGTCTCCATCCGCCGACATGACGCCGCCTATGATGGCTAGGAGAATGGCAACTACTGAAATCAGTACAATTTTAAATAAATTACCATTCATAGGGCTGCCCGTGATTCCCGCATAAAAGACAATGGCGGGAAAGAGAGATGGATGGTGGAGTATAGGGGATTCGAACCCCTGACCTTCTCATTGCGAACGAGACGCTCTACCAACTGAGCTAATACCCCGTGGAAAATACCGGGGGGAATCTATTCCATCCGCCGCCTGAAAGCAAGAGGAATTCGTCAGGCAACGCAAATAAGATGGAAGATTTCGTGTTCCTTCTCCGCATGCCGCCGTTTCCTGTCCGGCGGAAGTCTGCCGCAGGGGGGAGATTCATTTTTCCGGAAAGGGCCGGGAGGCGGCGCAATACGGGAACCGGGAAAAGGAATGCCTGTATTCCCGTAGAAAGCGGACGGCAGTTCAAAGAGCGGTGAATTTGATGTTCCGGACTCTGGCAAAGGCACGTTTCAAGCGGGAGGAAAGCCATTTTCCGCATGGTTGTTCAATGCCGTAATGCATGGCGGCTCCCACGGCAATCAACAGGAGCGCGGCGCATATCCAGAAGAGGATGGGACGGGTTCCGTACCGGTCCTGCGGCCAGATGTACTGCATGAATTGCAGGAGGGGAACATGCAGCAGGAAGACGGCATAGGTCAGGAGGCTGGCCCGGTTGGTCAAATGGATGAGCACCGCTGGAATTTTAACAGCCGGCGGCTGAGGGGATTTTGCCAGTGAGCACGCGCTGGCGACGGTCAGCACGGCAATCAGCGTGTCGGGAAGGAGGAAGGCCAGGGAGGCAACTTTCCCGCCGGAGCCCCACAAGGCGCCGATGAAGGTCTGGTAGAGAAGGTAGAGCACCCCGAAGGAGAACACAGCCGGGCTCCACCGGAAGAAGCGTTCGTGTTTTTTATAGAGCCGTGCCGCGCAGCAGCCGGCGAGAAATTGCCATAAACGGTAGGGCGGGAAGAAGTAAAGGCGTGCGACGGGTTCCAGGAACGTGCAGGCGACAGCGGTTACAAGGCCCAGCGCCAGCAGCAGGGGAAGGCGTTTCCTTCCATAGGCCACGAGAGGGAAGATAAGGACGAAGAGGATTTCCAGCTTCATGTACCATAAGGCATAATTGTCTCCCGTGTGCAGGTTCATGAATTGATTGCCGCCGAAGGAAACCAGCAGGACGCCGAGCAGGTTGTCCAGCTGGAATTGCTCCTTGTAGGAGACCAGGCTGGACAGGAGGATGGCCGTGAACAGGAGCGGCCACAGCCGCGCAAATTTGGAGATGTAGAAGGAGGGCGGACTGAACGAATTTTCTTTCAGGGTGAACGTCATCAGGAATCCGGAGAGGACGATGAACCAGTCCACGCCCACGGAGCCCGCAACGGGCGACCAGCGCGCCCAGTGGAAGGCGCAGATCATCAGGCAGAGGATGATGCGGATTAATGAGATGCCTGTAATGAAGGAGGAAGGGGCGCTCATTGGAACTGGAGCATCAGCGGTCCGGTTTGTTTTTAATGCGGCTCCTGAGGTGGGCTTCTTCAAAAAGGCCCTCCATGTACAGCCCCACGGCCTGCGCTTTTCTGAGGCTTTGGGCTGCATTCCTCAGGGCCGGAAGCGCTTCTTCGTAGGAAGGGATACTTCCTTTTTTGAGGGGGGAGGCTTCTACAAGGTGCCATCCCCACCGGCTTTTAAGAAGCACCGGCTTGTTGTCGGGAACGTTTGCCAGCTCCAGGCCCAGGGTTTCCCGTGCGCGGGCTGGGCTGACCCAGCCAAGTTCCCCGCCTGCGGGCGCGGAACGCTCGTCCTCACTGAATTCCCTGGCAAGCCGGGAGAAGGTTTCCCCGCCTTGCAGGCGCGCCAGCAGCGTTTCCGCCGCCTGTTTGACCTGGCTTTCATCCTTGTGCAGGGTAGCCAGGAAGATGTGCCTGGTTTTCCGGAGGTCAGGGGTTTTAAGCTGGTCCCGGATCAAATCATAATAGGTTTTCAGGTCTTCGTCGGACGGCTCTGCCGCCTGGGCGGTCGCCCGGTAGAGCTGTTCCGTCTGCTTGAGCCGCGCCGCTATTTTTTCCTGGAATTGCTGCTGCGTGAATTTCTGGTCATGCAGGGTTTTCAGGTATTGTTCCGTGTTCCCGTCAAAGCGGGAACGGATTTGTTCCGCGGCGCGCGCGGCTTCCGCATTGCGGTTGGGAAGCTGAAGGTCGTTGACGCTGGTTTTCAGGCGCAGGAGGGAGGAGCCGATCAGATCGTACCTGGCCCGCGGAGCCAGGTCTCCGGCTACGTCCAGTTCATGGGTGAGCCTGATGCCTCCGTCCATGTCCAGCACGGGAGGCTGGCGCAGGAGCCGGAGTTCCGCAACCCTCCGGGAGAGCTGGTTGGCGGTGACGGGTTCGCCGTAAACTTCCGCAATCCGGGCGGAGTTGTCTCCGGGCGGTCCCGGCATCGGTTTCAGGTAGGCGTCCATCCTGCCGGCCAGGAAGCCGTGCCAGAGAAACAAATCCCCCACCAGATAGAGCAGGAATGCTCCATAGATCACGAGCTTGAACGTGAATTTTCCAGTGGGGAACATGGGAGGGACAGGGAAGGAGCAAAGGGCCTAGTTTCCACCGCCGGAGTCTGCCAGACGGACGGATTCCGGGGGAAGGAAGTTGCGGAACCTCTTCTTTTCAATGCACTTCATGTAGGCTTCCTCCGGAGAGACGACGCCCTGCTGGAGTTTTTGCCAGATGGCGTCATCCATGAATTGCATGCCCATGGCCTTTCCGCCGACGATGACGTCAGGGATTTTCTGCGTGGCGCCTTCACGGATGATGGCCGCCACGGCGGGCGTGGCAAAGAGGATTTCATTGACGGCTACGCGTCCCGGCTTGTCGCTGCGCTTCATCAGGAGCTGCGCCACGACGCCGCGGAGGGAGCCCGCAAGCATGGTGCGCACCTGGGACTGCTGGTCGGACGGGAATACGTCAATGATACGGTCAATGGTTTTGCTGGCGTTGTTCGTGTGCAGGGTGCCGAATACCAGAAGGCCGGTTTCAGCCGCCGTGAGCGCCAGGGAGATGGTTTCCAGGTCGCGCATTTCACCCACCAGCACGATGTCGGAGTCTTCACGGAGGGAAGCCCGCAGGCCGTCTGCGAAGGAGGGTGTCTGGAGGGGCACTTCCCTCTGGGTGACGATGGATTTTTTATTGGGGTGAACGAATTCGATAGGTTCCTCCACTGTGATGATGTGCCTCGCCTGGTTGCTGTTGATGTAGTCAATGATGGCGGCCAGGGTGGTGGATTTACCGGAGCCCGTGGGCCCCGTGACCAGCACCAGCCCTGATCTCATGTGGGCGAATTCCTTGACGACCGTGGGCACGCCCAGTTCTTCCAGCGTGGCGATTTTTGTGGGAATGAGACGGAAGACGGCTCCCAGGCCGTGCTGCTGCCTGAAGTAGTTGCAGCGGAAACGGGAGGTTTCATCCATTTCATAGGCGAAGTCCAGATCCCCTTCTTCCAGGTATTTCTGGAAGGCCTGGGAGTCGCATATTTCCGCGAGAAGGTTTTTGAACGACTGGCCTTCCAGGTTTTCGTCGGAGATGGCGGAGATGGTCCCGTTGACGCGGATTTTCGGAGGCTGGCCTTCGCTGAGGTGAAGGTCGGAGCCGCCCGCTTCTACGAGGTATTTGAAGTATTGGTCGATAACAGCCATAACAGGAGTGTGTCAAAGTTAAAGGTTACTTGATTCCCAGGAAGGATTTCATGATGGTTTTGTCTTCCGCGCGGAAGATGCAGTCTTCCGTGGTGATGAGACCCGCCTGGTGCAGCGCCCGGAGGGAGTCGTCCATCAGGATCATGCCCTGGGCCTTCCCGGTCTGGATGCAGCCGGGAATCATGAATGTCTTTCCTTCGCGGATGCAGTTGGCGATGGCGGGTGTATTGACCAGCATTTCAATGGCCAGGGCGCGGCCGTTGCCGTCCGCCCTGGGAACGAGCTGCTGGGAGATGATGCCGCGCAGGGATTCACTGACCATGATGCGGATCTGGTCGCGCTGCTCCACCGGGAAGACGTCCAGCACGCGGTCCACCGTGCGGGCTGCGGACCCCGTGTGCAGGGTGCCGAGCACCAGGTGGCCGGTTTCAGCCGCCGTGAGCGCCAGGGAGATGGTTTCCAGGTCGCGCATTTCACCTACCATGATGACGTCCGGGTCTTCACGGAGGGCCCCGCGGAGGGCGCGCGCGAAGGATTCCGTGTGCTTGTGCACTTCACGCTGGTTGACGTGGCAGTTTTTGGAGGGAATCAGGTATTCGATGGGGTCTTCAAGCGTGATGATGTGGTCGTGGCGGTCCTGGTTGATGAAGTCCACGATGGAGGCCAGGGTGGTGGATTTACCGGAACCCACGGAGCCCGTCACCAGAATGAGGCCGTTGGTGTAGCGGGTGAGGGGCACCACGTATTCCGTCGGCAGGCCGATTTCCTCCATGGTGCGCACCCGCGTGTTGATGATGCGGAAGCAGATGTCATAGCCCAGGCGCTGCTTGACCACGGAAGCGCGGTAGCGTCCGAAGTCGTTGGCATAGGCAAAGTCCACGTCCCCCTTTAATTGAAGGCGGTTCCATTCCGGGTCTTCCAGAAAGCCCCTCGCCAGAACTTCCGTGTCCTGGGGCGTGAGATTGGGCGCTTCCTCCCAGATGGGGAGAAGCTGGCCGAACCGGCGCCAGGTGGGGCGGCTGTTGACGGCAAGGTGGATATCGGAACAGTCAAAGTCCTGTCCAAGCTTAAGATATCCGTCGACGTGGGGCAAAATGTATTCGCTCATGTTGTGAATGCAGCAAACTGATAAAGCTACATACTAACGAAAACGGGGCTTTTTTGACCAGCAAAAAATGTTTGGGAAATGATTTCTGTGCAGGCGGCCCTGTGCCGTCCCGTGGCGGGGGAGGATTTTTGGAGAGAAGCCTTGAGGAAGGCTCGCAAAAGTTTATTTCCGGGAGCGGGAAAGAGCATTTATGTTTTTCTGCCGTTTCGGGAACCGGACCCTGAGGAATCGCGGTTTTTCACGGACTTTCCCGGCAGAGGCATACGTTTGGCATGGCGGAAAGAGCCGACAGCAATCCCGCTGCTGTTTTCATGGTTAAATGTGAAATGGCGGCATTGAGGACAAGTCTATGGCGCGGTTGCATTTTTGCCTCCGGGGGAAAGGTCGGGATATTGTTTTAAATGACTTTCTTCATCAATTTTTCCTGTTCCTCCGAACGGGGACACGGACGGAACATTTCCAAATTCCCCGCCGCCGCGATGACTGGGAAGGCCATGTTTCCGCCATGATGGTCGTCTTCCTATATTGGGGCCTCCCTTTCATGGCCAGGTAGCTTTTTTCCTGATTGCGCCCTGTTATTTTTGGCAGGAATTGTTCATGGCGGAAAGCGCTGGAAAGGGGAATTGAGCTGCCGATGCCTTTTTGGGGTCAGGCATGCCCTGGTCTCCTGTTTCATTCCAATATCGCCGCATGGACCATGCCGAAATGCCTGTCCAGCCTGGCGAGGTACGTATGAACAAAGGGGCGTTGTTTTCTTTGGCGGCAGGTCGTTATTTTATGAGGTATCGCGGCCGTCTGCATGAAGAGTTGTCCTGCAGGGGGGACGATATTCCCGGAACGGCGCGCATCTGACGCCGCAAGGATATGAAGACATTTCTCCCGCAACAGCGGAATTCCTGAGTTCTTTTTTAAAGCAGCGGCTTGAAAAGGCTGCGCCGCATCGACCGGAAAATCCTGTTACTTGAACAGGTTGAAGAATTTCTTGCCTGCCAGGTCGAAGCCCATTTTTTTCAGGGACGGGAAGGCGAGGGTTACCAGGATTTCAATGATGAAACGGAAGATAGGGGAATTGATCCAGCTTCCGGAAACATGCGGACGCGGGGGCGCCGGATGGCTTTTTTTCCCCGTAAACATGCGGATGAGCAGAATGCCTCCCACCGTGCCGACAATGGAGCCGATCACAGGCAGGGACATGGCCTTTTTTTTCAGCTTCCGGAAGTGGTCGGCCTGCTGCTGCGTCTTCTGGACCAGGGTATCCGTCTCATTGACGATATCCAGCCGGGAGGAAGCCACCCGCATCAGGAGTGCGAGCTTTTCTTGAGAGCCATTTGCAGACATGATAAATCCGTTTTAAGTTCTTCCGCCGTCGCCGGGGCGATGGGCGTTACATGGGTTCGGCTGAAAAGGATGAGCGCCACGGCAGCCGCCACCAGATGAATGCCGGTGGTTACGGCAAGTCCGGCAATGATTCCCCAGAAGTGGGCCATGACCATGGTCAGGAAGCACCACAGGAACAGATAGCCGAAGATGGCCATAAAGGCGGCCAGCAGGAGCAGGGCCATTTTCCTGCCCAGCCTTTTGGACGCTTCCTCCAGTTCCAGCTTGAGCAGCGCGGCCAGGGCTTCCACATGGTCAAGCGCCGCCGCTCCGGTTTCCCGGAGGGACCGGACCATGGCCGCTCCTTCTTCCTTTTCCTCCACAATGGGGGCGACGAAGGTGCGTTTGAGTTTGTCAATCAGTCCCATGGCTCGGTTTGAAGGGGTGAGGGCGCCATGCGCTTGATGCGCATGGCGCGGAATGAGGGTTAACGGCGGCGGATGAGCATGCCGATCAGAAGGCCCACGCCCATGGCGATCAGCACGGACTGGGTGGGTTTTTCCTTCACGTATTCTTCGCCCGCTTCATGGAACTTCTTGGCCTTGTCACGGATGACTTCTCCTTTTTCCTGGGCGTAGTCACGGATGGTGCTGGCCTGTTCCGTAGCCGCCTTGCGGATTTGGTTTACTTTGGCCGCGGCGAAGGCCCTGGCCTGTTGAAATCTGGTTACGGCAAGCTCGCGGGCGGAAGGGCAGGAGCAGGCGGTGTCGTTTGCTGCTGCGGTCGGTTCAAGTTCGGTTTGGTTGTCTTGCATGGTTGATTAGAGTGTTAAGGGTTGGTTCCTGTTGAAAAACATGTCGGCTTACATGTTTTCGCCTCTCACATTGGGAATTATTTAGCACGCTTCCCTCTATTGGCAAGTGTGTAAAGCGGCTTCACCCGGAATTGTGCGCGTTCCTCAGCGGCGGCTTCCTGAAAAACCGCCGCGGGGGTCTGGTTTGGCCTGGGGCTCGTTCGGGTTCCGGTACCGCAGAATTCCGTAGTCCCTCAGGTTACGGATGAATTCCTGGGCATTGGCGCGGAAGCGCGCATCGTACATGAGCAGCCCCAGGAAGCCCTGGTTTTTCCGGGCGTCCGCCGTGACGGAGGCGATTTGCTCGGAAGCCTTGCGCAGGGCGGTCAGCGTGGGGGGGATTTCCTTGATGGCGGGGTCCAGGCTGTTGAGCTTTTCTTCCGCTCCGGCGATGATTCTGCGGGCGTCACTGACGGTGTCTTTCATGGCCGCCATCGTCGCGGGGAGCTGTTCGCCCGCTTTGTTCATTTGAGCCAGCACGCTGTTGAGGTGCCGGAGGTTTTCCCGGCTCAGGATGCCTTCATTGATCAGCTTGGTGGTCTGGGCAAGCCCTTTGGCCGCTTCCCCGATGTTGAGGATGGCCTCGTCAATGTTGTCCGAATTTTTTTCAATCTGCTTGAGGATTTTCAGTATTTCCTCCGTGGCGCCCACGGCGTTGTTCTTGATCTTGCTGAAATCGCTTTCAGGCTGCCCGATGATGGTGGCATGGGGCGGGATGTATTCGTGCGTGGGGCGTGCCGGGGGAACGATGTCGATGTACTTGTCTCCCAGGATGTTCTGCATGTCCACGCGGAAGACGGAGCCTTCCTGGATTTTCACGTCGCTCAGGATGCTGGCTTCCAGCATGACTTCATTGCCGGAGGGCAGGAGTTCGGGCGCCTTGGTGACCTTTCCCACCGTAACGCCGCCCAGGCGGAGCTGGGAGTCCTTGATGAGGCCCGCCGCGTCCTTGAAAATGATGTTGATGGGGTAGGTTTGCTCCTTGGAGGTCTTGATGTTGCCGAACCCCAGGATGACGCCGATGATCATCAGGATTCCGGCAATCAGGAAGATGCCCACCCAGGTTTCCGGCTTAAGTTTCTGCTTCATGGCTCTGTGGTAAGATGGTTATTGTTTCCGTTCACGTTCCGCCCGTTCCAGCAGAACCCGTTGAAAGTTTTCATGCCTGCCGGTCAGGGAGGCCCAGTCTTCCCCGGAATCCCCGTACAGGAACCTTTGCAGGTTTTCATCCCTGGAATGCAGCAGCTCCTCCGGGGTTCCCGTCCAGTAAACTTCCCCGTTCCTGAGATAGACGATTTTGTCCGCAATGCGGATCACGCTGGGCATGTCATGGGAGACGATGACGGTCGTGATTCCCTTGTCCTTGCAGATTTGCCGGATGAGGAAGCTGATGCTGTCCGTGACAATGGGGTCCAGGCCTGCGGTGGGCTCGTCATACAGCAGGCATTCCGGCGTGGTGACGATGGCCCTGGCTACGGCTACGCGCTTGATCATGCCTCCGGAGAGGCTTGCCGGCATTTTTTCCTGCTGCCCCAGCAGGTCCACGGAGTCCAGGGCGGCGGAGATGCGCGCGTCCAGCTCCTCTTCATTCCGGATTCCTTCCTCGCGCAGCGGGAAGGCGACGTTTTCCCCTACGCTGAGGGAGTCGAAGAGTGCCCCCTGCTGGAACATGAAGCCTATTTTACCGCGGATTTGCTTCTTGATTTTTTCCGGCGCTCCGCTGATGCGCCTGCCGTCTATTTCCACATAGCCGTCCAGCGGGTCCATCAGGCCGTCCAGATGTTTCAGGATGACGCTTTTTCCAGCCCCTGACCCGCCGATCAGAGCCATCAGCTCTCCCTTTCCCACGTCAAAGCTCACGCCTTTCAGCACTTCCTGGGTGCCGAAGCTTTGCTTGAGCTGGTGGACGCGGATGAATGGCTGCATGGCGGCGCGGAAGGGTTATCTCATGAATCCCATGGGGAAGATGGAATTGAGAATCATGGTCAGAATGAAGTTGGCGATGAGCAGGGCCACGGAGGCATACACCATGGCCTGCATGGTGGATTTGCCGACGCCAACGGCTCCGTTCGTGGTGTTCAGGCCTTCCCGGCAGGAGATGGTGGAGATGATGAGGCCGAAGACCAGGGCTTTGACCAGGGCCACGATGATGTCCCCCATGGTGACGAATTTGCTCATGAAGTGCATCCAGTAAGCCTGGTCCACGTTAAAGGAGGTGATACTGACGATGTAGGCGGAGGCGATGCCCACCAGCACGGCTTCCATCATCAGGATAGGCATGGAAATGAGCATGGCCTGGATGCGGGGCTTCACCAGGTAGTCCACCGGGTCCACGTTCATGGAGTTAAGGGCGTCTACCTGTTCCGTGACTTTCATGGTCCCGATTTCCGCTGCCATGGCGGACCCGACGCGGCCCGCAAGCATCAGCCCGGTAATGACGGGCCCCAGTTCCCGGAACATGCCCACGGCGACGACGGCGCCCCCCATGGTTTCCATCCTCACCGTCTGGAGCTGGAACAGGGTCTGGGCTTCCAGCACGGCTCCGGTGAACGCGCCGGTGATGATGACCACCGGCTGGGACTGCACCCCGATTTTTGCAATTTGCTCCACAAGAACGCGCATCCGGAATTTGCCGGACCACATGCATGAGGTCACTTGGTAAAGCAGCAATCCGATTGACCCCAGGCGGTCAACCAGCCTTAGAGCGGCGCGGCCGATCATGGTGGCTACATAGAATTGCATGGCTTCTACTAATCACTTCTTCCACTTCAAGAGCAAGCGCAATGTACGCCACGGGAAGAAAAGCAACGCGCCGCGTCAATCCGTCAGCCGGTGGACATAAGGCGTTTCCGGTGCACCGGGAATGGAGCGCAGCGTGAGGCGCGGCGGCAGTTTCCGGCGCATCCATTCGGAGGCGCGGGCCCGGCGTTGCCAGCGGCGGATTTCAAGCTCCGATTCCGGGAAGAGGCCTGCCAGCGGCGTGGCGGATTCATGCGCGCGGTGCAGACGGATGAGGAGGCTGTCGCGCATGGCCGCATCCGGCGCGGGAGAAAGGAAGCCGGGGAACAGGTCCGCCAGTTCCGTTTCATATAAATCCCCCAGCGGCATGAAGTCAGCGGCCAGGGCCGGCGGAAGGAGGCGGGGAGCGGTCATGATGTCCGTTCCGGTCAGGGCGGACAGCAGCAGGGCACCTTCCTCCTGGGTCCATTGGCGCATGAGCCATGCGGCCGTGAACAGGTCATCCGGTCCTCCGGCCGCCGCATCTGCGGGGAGAGGCAGCATCCGGGCCTGAATGCCCAGCTTGTCCGCACAGGCTTGCGCCCGGGCAGTGTCTTGTTCCGGAATGCCGGGGAGGCGGGGGATAAAGCCCGTCAAGGGCAGGGAAGGCAGTTCCTCTTTTAACAGTTGAGCCAGCAGGAGGGATGCGGAGCTTTCCAGCAGGTTCAGGCAGGCGGCGCCATGCCCGCTTTTCAGGATGAAGTCCGCCGTGCCTTTCCGGAGGGCGTGCCGGAGCTGTTCTTCCGGAGCGGGAAGCGGAGAAGACGCCTCCATGGAATTTTCCGGAGAAATGACGGCGGAATCCCGTTCAAAAAGACGCAGCCGTTTGAGGAGAATCCCGTGGGCGGACCATGCGGAAGACGCGCCGGGTAACAGAAACGGGCCTTCTCCCCCGGCCAGGCGGGCAGTGAGGACCGGCAGCCTTGTTTCCCGCGCCAGCCGGCAGGCTTCCTCCTCATCCTGCTCCAGCAGTCCTTCATGCCACGCGCCGGAATGGGTGCGGAGCAAGAGGCAGGGTACGGAAGAGGAGGCCGGGGAAGATTCCGGCCATGAAATGATGGAAAAACCCGCTTCATCCGCCGTCCGGCAGATGCCGAAAACGGGAACGGCCTCCGTTCCGTGTGCGGCTGGGGAAATAACGGCTTGCCGTGGAAAGGAAAGGCCGTTCCGGAGCATGTGGAAGCGGCTGCCGTCCGCGTCCGCCGCTGCCAGCAGCAAGGGGACGTCCGCTATTTCCCGGGCCAGGTAGGCCAGGGCCGCCTTGTGCTGGGACCGGAAACCGCTGCGCAGGGCCAGTTCCCCGGTGTGCGCGCCACTGAGGGCCAGCGGCGGACAAAGAACGAGCTCCGCCCCGCCGTCCACGCAGGAACGGTACAGTTCCACGATGGTTCTGAGGTTCCTGGGGAAATGGCCGGGGATGGTCTCCGGCTGGATTAATCCTGTCTTCAGCATGCGCCGGCAGGGTAGACCATTCCGGGGAGGCGGGCAAGCCGGGATGCCCGGCGGCTTTCCCTCCGGGCGTTTCCTGAGGAGTTTTTATCGCAAGGAGCTTGTCATCCGCGGTCTTCATGGTATGATCTGCACCGATTGCGCGCCGTCCGTTCCCGGGCGCATCAATCCGGAATTACTTATGAGGAAACAGTCAACAGAGGGGCAGGAATCCTCCATCCAGCGTGCCGTAGCATTATGGCGCGAATATCTTCTCCCCTATAAGGGCACGCTGGTGTGGGCTGTGATCGGCGGCATGGTGGCCGCTGTTTCCAGCGGCTTCGGCATACCGGTGATTTTACAGGAAATGTTCCCCGTGATCTTTGACGGGAAGCCGCTGCCCCCGTGGGCGGAGCGCGTGCTCCTCTGGTACGTGAGTCCGGAAAACCTGCCCTGGGTGACGGTGTGGGCCACGGCGGCCATGCTCCCGATGGTAGTGGTGGTGCGCGGCCTCTCCTCCTTCGTCAATGTCTACCTGCTTTCCAAAATAGGGCTGGGCGTGCTGGAAACGCTGCGGCTCAAGGTGTACAGAAAATACCAGGATTTGTCCCTGGCCTTTCATGACCGCCAGCAGAAGGGAGACCTGCTGAGCCGCCTGATGCAGGACACGCAGTTCCTGCAGGGCGGCCTGGTGCAGATTGCCAATGACCTGATTATCCAGCCCCTGACCCTCCTGGCCGCGCTGGGATTCCTGATTTACAGGGCGTCCGTCAGCCAGCAGTTCCTTATTTTGCTGGCGAACATGCTTCTGGTGGGCGTTTGCGTGATTCCCATCCGCTATATCGGCAAGAAAATGCTCGCCCGCGCCCGCGTGGTGCAGTCCAGCCAGGGGGATCTTTCCTCCACGCTTCAGGAAAACTTTTCCTCCCAGCGGGACATCCGGGCCTTTGAACTGGAAGAGCAGCAGACAAGTCTGTTCAGGAACAGGATTCACCGTTACATCCAGGCTTCCATCAGTGCGGTCAGGTGGCAGAGCCTGCTGACGCCTTTGATTGAATTCGTCAGCGCCATCGCCATGGCGGCCACTCTCTTTGTCGGCAACATGAACGGCATGAACATGGGGGACTTCGCCGCGCTGGCTACGGCCATGTACCTTTGCTATGAACCGGTCAAGAAGTTGGGGGCGGTCCACAACAAGGCGGAAACCCTGAATGCCGGGCTGGAGCGCATCAACCATGTGCTGGACGCTCCGGACGACGTTCCGGAACCGGAAAACCCGAAGAGTCCGGAATCCTGGAAGGGGGAAGTGGAGTTCAGCAATGTGTGCTTCGGCTACCAGCAGGATGCTCCCGTCATGAAGAACATTGACATCCGCATCCCGGCTGGCCAGGTGGTGGCCCTGGTAGGCCCCAGCGGCGCCGGGAAAACGACCTTCATCAATCTGCTGTGCCGTTTTTACGACGTACTTTCCGGCAGCGTGAAGGTGGACGGCATCGACGTGCGGGAGATGGCCAAGAAGGACCTGCTTTCCCATATCGCGCTGGTTTCCCAGTATCCCGTGCTGTTCCGCGGATCCGTGGCGGACAATATCCGCATCGGCCGTCCGGACGCTTCCGACGCGGAGGTGGAGGAAGCCGGGCGCATGTCCGCCGTGGACAGCTTCATCAATGAGACGGGGGAAGGCTATTCCCGCATGATCGGAGAAATGGGGGAAGGGCTTTCCGGCGGCCAGCGGCAGCGCGTTTCCCTGGCGAGGGCCTTTCTGAAAAACGCGCCTATCCTGGTGCTGGATGAAGCCACGGCTTCCCTGGACATGAAGAGCGAGGAACTCATCCAGAAGGAGATTGAAAAGCTTGCTTCCGGACGCACGGCCTTCATCATTGCCCACCGGTTCAGCACCATCCGGATGGCGGACCGAATTCTGGTTCTGGAAAAAGGGAGCGTCATTGCGGATGGCACGCATGAGGAGCTGATGGCCTCCTCCCCCCTGTACAGGGAACTTTACAACAAGCAGCAGATGGTTGCGGAAGAGGAAGGAGGCGCTTCATGTTAAGACAGTTTTTTGAGTACGCGCGGTATTTGAAGCCGGTGATGAAGCTGTTCATCGCCGCGCTGGCCGCCGGGGCGCTGGCCGCCGCCGCCAGCGGTTTCGGCTTCCCGCTGATGATTGCCAAGGTGTTTCCGGTGGTGTTTGACAATACGCAGATTCCCCCGGAGCTTCAGAACATCATCGCCCATCTGGTGGCCCCGGAGCACATGCACACCGCTGTGCTCGTGGCCGTATGTTCCCTGCTGCCGCTGGTTTTTGCCATCCGGGGCATAGGCACGTTCTTCAATGTGTACTGGATCAGCATCGTCAGCATGAAGGTGCTGGAGGAAATCAGGCTGGACGCCTTTTCCAAACTGCAAACGCTGCCCCTCTCCTTCATTGACCGCCAGAAACGGGGGGACCTGATCAGCCGCCTCATTAATGACGCGGCCAACGTGCAGGGAGGCCTGGTAATAGCGGCCAATGACATCATCAAACAGCCCCTTACCCTGCTGACCGCACTCGCCTTCCTGGTGTACAAGGTCTTTGTTGACCCGAACACGGCGGTGGTGCTGATGAATCTGGGGCTGGTTGTGCTGGCGATATGGCCCATCCGCTTCTTTGGCCGCCGCGTGATGAAGAAGGCCAAGCAGGCTCAGGACGAGCTGGGCAATATCACGGCCGCCGCCCAGGAAAACCTGGCGGCCCAGCGTGAAATCCGTTCCTACGGCATGCAGGAACAGCAGGTGGGGCTTTTCCTGGGGCTGATCCAACGCTTCTTCAAGATCAATCTGAGAACGGTGAAGTACAGGCACTTCCTGGTGCCGGTGCTGGAAATGGTGACGGCGCTGGGCCTGGGCATTCTGCTGGTGAGGGGTCATGAAATGGGAATCACCAAGGCTGACTTCACGGCCCTGGCCGCTGCCCTGTTCATGTGTTACGACCCCCTCAAGCGCCTGGGCGTGACGCTGACCAACCTGAAAAGCGCGCATGCCTCCCTGGAACGCATCAACTACCTGCTGAAGGAGCCGGACACCATGCCGGAAGCCGCCAATCCCGTTCCCCTGGGGCGAGCCTCCGGGCGTCTGGACTATGACGGCGTTTCCTTCTCCTACGACGGCGCACGCAAGGTGCTGGACGGCATTGACGTTCATATCAGCCCCGGGGAAGTGGTGGGCCTGGTAGGCCCCAGCGGCGCCGGGAAAACCACGTTTGCCAGCCTTCTGCCCAGATTTTACGACGTCAGTTCCGGCACCCTGCGCATGGACGGCGTGGATGTGAGAGACGCCTCCCTGCACGATGTGCGCAAGAACATTGCCTTCGTTTCCCAGCATCCCGTGCTCTTCCACGGCACCATCATGGAAAACATCCGGCTGGGGCGGCAGGACGCCACGGATGAGGAAGTGATGGCGGCGGCGCGCGCCGCCGCCGCGGACGGCTTCATCATGGGGATGCCGGACGGCTACCAGACCATGCTTGGCGACGGCGGCAGCGGCCTGTCCGGCGGCCAGCGCCAGCGCGTGGCGATTGCCCGCGCCTTCCTGAAAGACGCCCCCGTCCTGATTCTGGATGAAGCCACCGCCTCCCTGGACGCGGAAAGCGAGGCCCAGATCCAGCAGGAGCTGGACCGCCTGGTGGAGGGAAGGACGGCTCTCATCGTAGCCCACCGCTTCAGCTCCATCCGCGTGGCGACGCGCATTCTGGTGTTTGAGGGCGGCCGCATCATCGGGGACGGCACTCATGCGGAACTTTATGCCTCCTGCCCGCTGTACCGGGAATTGTATGACCGCCAGTCCCTCTAGGTGAAAAGGGGACGGGGACGGAAGGCTTTTCCCGCGCCCGTGCCGGGGCGCACATGGCGGTTTTTCTCAGGCCATGGTGGAAAGAGCTATTGTCAAACAAGGGCCATGATGTACTATTCCGCCAGCATGAATACACTGGATGAATCCCTGACGAATGCCGTTAAAGAGGGGGAGCTTTTGGAGTCTTCCCTGACCAATATCCGCCTTTTGCTGGCCGGAACCAAATCCCCCATAGCGCGTGAGGCCGTAGAGGAACTGGCCGCCGCCGGGGAGTGGCAGGAATTGAATGACCGTTTTTACAAGACCCTGGCCTTCGGTACGGGGGGGCTGCGCGGCCGCACCATCGGCAGCATCGTGACCCGGGCGGAGCAGGGGAACGGCGGCGTGAACGGCCGCCCGGAATATCCCTGCGTGGGAACCGCCTGCATGAACTACTTCAATGTGGGGCGAGCGATGCGCGGCCTGATCATTTACGTGAAAAAGCATGTGGAGGCCACGGACCCGGGCAGGAAGCCCCGGCTGGTCATTGGCCATGACACGCGCCACTTCTCCCGTGACTTCGCCGAATTCTGCGCGAAAATCGGCACGGACCTGGGCTGTGACATTTACCTGTTCGACAGCCCCCGGGCCACCCCTGAAGTTTCCTTCGCCATCCGTGAACTCAATGCGGATTCCGGCGTGGTGCTGACCGCCAGCCACAACCCCTCCCACGACAACGGCTTCAAGGCCTATTTCAACGACGGAGCCCAACTGGTGCCTCCGCATGACAAGGCCGTGATTGAGGAAGTGAACTCCCTGACCTCTGAGGAATATGAACCGCTGCCGGAAGACCGGCGCGGCACCCTTCACGTGCTGGACGCCTCCTTTGACCGTGTCTACATGGACCGCCTGAAAACCGTGCTGCTCCGTCCGGAGCTCTTCAGCAAGGGCGGCGCCAAAATCGTTTACTCCAACCTCCACGGCACGGGCGGCCATATCATCGTTCCCCTGCTGAAGGAACTGGGCTGCAACGTGCAGACCGTGGCGGCGCAGGACGTGCAGGATGGCCGCTTCCCGACGGTGGCCTCCCCCAACCCGGAAAACCCTCCGGCCCTGGCCCTGGCCATTGAGCAGGCGGACGCTTCCGGCGCGGACATCGTCATCGCCACGGACCCGGACGCGGACCGCATGGGTGTGGCCGTTCGCGGGGAAGATGGGAAAATGCACCTGCTGACCGGCAACCAGATCGGCTCCCTGCTGGCGTGGTACCGCTGCATGAGCATGTCCGGGCTGGGCATCATCAATGACTCCAACCGTTCCCGCGCCGTGATGGTGAAAACCTTTGTGACGACGGGCCTTCAGGACGCCATCGGCCACCACTTCGGCTATGAAGTGGTCAACGTGCTCACGGGCTTCAAGTACATCGCCCAGAAGCTCGGCAAATATGAAGAAGCCATTCCTGCGGAAAAGCGGGAAGGCTACCGGAAGATGAGCGAGGAACAGACGCGCGCCCTGCGCCTGGAATACAGCCGCTACTTTGTCTTCGGCGGGGAGGAAAGCTACGGCTACCTGGCCCAGGACTTCGTGCGCGACAAGGACGCCAACTCCGCCGCCATCATCTTTGCGGAGCTGGCCGCCTATGCGGAAAGTGTCGGCAAGAGCCTGCTGGAACTGCTTCATGAACTCTTTGAACAATTCGGCGTGTACCTGGAAATGGGCAAATCCCTGGTCATGGAAGGCGCGGACGGCGCGGCAAAAATCGCCGCCCTCTCCGCCTCCTATTCCGCCAATCCTCCTACGGAACTGGACGGCGTGGCCGTCAGCGGCATCCGGGACTTTTCCAAGGGTGACATGGTGGATGCGGAGGGCGACCCCATTCCGGCGGAAAAAATGATCTTTGTGGATATGGCGGACGGCCGCAGCTTTGCGGTGCGCCCCTCCGGAACGGAACCCAAGATCAAGTACTACCTCTTCGGCCACGGGAAACCGGGCGCTCCGGTGAAGGAAGCCCTGCCGGCGGTCCAGGCCTCCCTGGACTCCCTGTGGGCTGCCGTGGAGAAGGACGCCCTCGCCCGTTCCAACGGCTAAATGTTGTTGATTTCTTTCCCCCGTCTACCATGTAATGTGGACGGGGGAAATTTATTTTCTTGCCAAGGAGGCCGGAATTCCGCAGTTTATAATTCTTATGACATTTGCGGTCCACAAAACTCTCTCCGTGGCCGGTGCCCTTTTGGCCGGTCTTCTTCTCTCCTCCTGCTCCTCCACCTCCCAACAAGTGGAAGCCCCGGCACGGCTCCCGGCCTACCACTTTGTTCCCGGCAAGACAGCCGTGCTGCACAACGGGAAAGCCATTCCCCCCAGGAATGCCCCCCCGCAGGTCAAGCGCGCCATTGCGGCCGCCAATTCCCTGGTCAACAAGCCCTACCGCCTGGGCGGCGGCCACAGGAAACACTATGACTCCCACTATGACTGCTCCGGCAGCACCTCCTTTGTACTGAAGGAAGCCGGCCTGCTCACTTCCACCCGCCATTCCAAGCTGTTCCTGAACTACGGGCAGAAAGGCGCCGGGGACTGGATTTCCGTCTATGCCAAGAACGGGCACGTATTCATGGTCATCTGCGGCCTCCGGTTTGACACCACCGGAAGCGGCCGCCGCGGCGAAGGCCCCCGCTGGAGGGTGGACGGCCGCAATGCTCGGAACTTCCTGGTGCGCCACCCCACGGGTCTCTGATCCGGGCCTGCGCGACGGAAAACCGCGTTTTTTGCGTATGTTCGCGCAGGCTTTCTTGAACAATGGAAAGTAATGTGCTATCAGGTGCGAGGACGTTGATAGTTCCTTGACTTTCATGGCTAAGACAAAAATTCACGTAGGGCTTGAGATAGGGACAAGCAAGACTTGCATGGTTGTGGGCGAAGTGAAGCCCGACGCAACCGTGACGATCATCGGCGTGGGTGAGGTTCCTAGCGAGGGCGTGGTCCGCGGCGAGATTGAAGACACCTCCAAGGTCATCCAGTGCATTTACGATGCCTGGAACATGGCCCAGGACCATGCGGACGTGGACATCATGACCGTCTATCTGTCCGTGACCGGAGCCCACATCGTGGGGCAGAACAACCGCGGAACCTTCCGCCTGCCTCCGGATGAAAGCATCATTTCCCAGGAGCACATGGACGAGGTGACGGAAATCGCCCGTGACATCGCCCTGGGGCCGGAACAATTCGTCCTGCACCGCGTGCCCGGCCTTTTCTCCGTGGACGGGCAGGAAAACCTGACCAATCCCGCCGGGCTGACCGGCAGGACCCTGGACATCGACTGCCACATCATCCACGGCATCAAATCCCGCATCACCAACTCCTTCCGCTGTGTGCGGGAAGTTCCCCTGGACATCGCGGACGTGGTCTTCGCCCCGATTGCCACGGCCCAGTTCGTGCTCAACAGGCAGGTCAAGCAGGCGGGAGCCCTCCTCATAGACATGGGGGCGGGCACTACGGATTACGTTCTCTACCTGGACGGCCAGCTCGTGGCCTCCGGATGCGTGCCCCTGGGCGGCGACCACATTTCCAATGACATCACGCTGATGACCGGCATTCCGCTGGCACAGGCGGAACTGCTCAAGAAAACGGAGGGGGATGCCAACAGCTTTTCCGGAAAGACCAATGAAATGGTGCGCGTGCGCGGGGAAGGAAACATGAAGGATGCCGCCATCGAACGCAATGTTCTGAATGAAATCATCCGTTCCCGCCTGCTGGAAATCTTCAATCTGGTCAAATCCTCCCTGCCCAAGGACACCTTCAAGGGCAACCGCTGCCACGGCGTCTACCTGTGCGGGGGCGCCAGCCTGATGCGCGGCGTGGGGGAACTGGCCTCCCACGTGTTCGGCGTGGCGATCAGCCGTCCCACGCTGGTCAAAAACGGAGCGCCTTCCTATCTGGATGACCCGCGTTACTGTACGGCCATCGGGCTGATACGGTATGCCCAGATTCTGGATGCCGAACTGCCGCAGCAGCGGAGCTGGCTGGGGCGCGTGCTGGGCCTCTTCGGCAGGAAGAACTCCTGATCAATCTCTACCCCAATTAAAAACCATGCTGGAATTTTCTCCCCAGGACCCGTCCGGGCTATCCGGAAAAATCTGCCTGTGCGGCATTGGAGCCGCAGGCGCCAAGGTGATGGAGGAGGTTCTGCTGCTGGCTCCGCAGGCGGCTTCCGTGTGCGCCATGAATCTGGATGCCCGTTTGCTGAACGCCTCCGCTGTTCCGTGCAAGGTCCATCTGGGGGCCAGGCTTACCCGGGGGCTCGGCTCCGGAGGGGATGCCTCCGTGGGGGCACAGGCCGCCTGTGAAAGTGAATCCTCCATCCTCCGGGCCCTGGAAGGCAGTGCGCTGACCGTCCTCGCCGCCGGGCTGGGAGGCGGAACAGGCTCCGGCGTGGCGCCGGAGGTGGCGCGGCTGGCCAAGGAGCAGGGCTCCTACGTCGTCAGCGTCGTCATCCGCCCCTTCCGGTTTGAAGGGGACCGCCGCGCCGCCCAGGCGGACGAGGCGCTGTCCCGGCTGGCCCTGTATTCCGACATGGTGCTGCGGTTTGACAATGACGCCATGGAAAGCCTGATTGATCCCGACAAGGGAGTGTTGGAAGCCTTTTCCGTGGTCAATGCCCTCATTGCCCGCGCCGTGCTCATCGTGCCCTCCCTTCTCAACTCTTCCGGAAGCCTGCTCCGCGTAGGGCTGGATGACCTGCTCCGCGTGGCCGGAACGGGGAAGGGAATTTGCTCCTTCGGCGTAGGGGAAGCGTCCGCGGACGTTTCCACGGCGGACATGCTGGACCAGGTCCGGCACTCTCCCCTTTTCCTGGAAAAACGGCTGGGGGAAGTGGACGACGTTCTGGTGCTGGTGCGCGGCGGCAATTCCCTGACCCTGAAACGCCTGGAAGCGCTGGCTGGCGGAGTGGCGGAAATCCTGGGGAGCGGCGTGCGCCTCCATATCGGCGCTTCCGTGGCGGAACAGCCGGAAGACCGCCTGTCCCTGACCGTGCTGGGCGTTGTGCCCGTGAATGAACCGGAAATTTCTCCTGCTCCCGTTTTCCGTAGGGAACCGGAGCTCCAGACAGTTCTTGTGCCGGAGGAAGAATCCTTCATCGGGGATGGGAAAACCATCATTCAGCCTGTGGCTCCCGCCGTGGTTCCCGAACCGGAACGGCGTCCGGAGCCGGAACCTCCCGTTTCCATTCCCTCCGTCAGAAGGGATGACCATGAACTGGAAGAGGAACTGGTGCCTGTAAGGCCTGTTCCCTCCGTGCCGGACGTGGAGGAAACGTTCCCGGAACCCGCGCCTGCAGCGCAGGAACTCGGAGCGGATGCGGAACAGGAATTGGACCCGGTTCCCGACATCAAGGAACTGGAAGAAGGAACTCCCCCGGAAGAAGGAGAGGAAGAGCGCGCGGGACACGGACTCTTTGCCCATGTACGCCCCCTCATTCTGGACGGGGAAGACCTGGACCTGCCCCCGGCGCTGCGGAAGAAGAAACCGGACCCGAGCTGATGCCGTCTCCCCGTACGTCCAGGGTATGGTTTTGGGCGCTGGTTGCAGCCGCCCTGCTGTATGTGGCGTTGCTTAGCTGGTGGAGCCCCTTCACCTCAGACACGTACCATCACGCCTTGACGGGCATGGAACACCGTTTCTCCCTCAGCCTGGTCTGGGAACGCTGCGTGACCTCCTACATGAGCTGGAACCCCAGAATCGGGGAATACCTGGCCTTTGCCGTGGCGACAGCGGGCAAATGGCTCTTCATTCTGCTCAACCCCTTTGTACAGGTCTGCCTCGCGCTGATGATGTTCTATCTGGCCTCCGGGCGCAGGGTGGACCCCCGTTCCTGGCCGGACGTGCGACTCTTCGGATTGGCGCTTCTCCTGCTCTTCACCTGTACGGCCCGGCCCGGCGTCACGATTTACTGGCTCTCCGGCGCTACCAACTATTCCTGGGGAGCCGCCCTCTGGCTCGGTTTCCTGTGCCTGTACCGGGGATTGCTGGAAAATCGGGAAAACGGGGAAAAAGGAAAGCCTGCTAAAAAGGGTTTCGGGCAGTGGGCTGGCGTAGTGGTACTGGGATTGTTGGCAGGCATGACTAATGAAAACAACATTCCGGGAACCTGGCTTCTGCTGGGAGCCTTGTTTGTCTTCGTCCGCCTGGTCCGGAAGGAAAAACTTCCCTTGTGGTTTTATGCGGGCGTTGCGGCGCAGATAGCAGGTTCTCTGTGCATGTTGCTTGCGCCCGGCCTCTCTGCGCGGATGCACTCCGCCACTCCCGGCTGCGCGGAACCCCTCTCCGGCGTTTGGGACAGATGGGAAGCGGTCCCCGCGCTCCTGCTCCGGATGCATGAATACCTGGTCCTTCCCCTGCTGTTGGGTGCGGTGGCTGCCTGGATGCTGTGGAGAAGCTTCCGCAGGAACCGGAATGCCTTCCGGCCATGGAAAATTTTCATCGGAACAGCGGCAGCATACATTCTGACGGCGTATGCCATGGCTCTTTCCTTTGCCGCCGCCGTCGTTCCGGCGGACCATGCCATGTTCTCCGCCACCCTGCTGTTCGGCATTGGCGTTTTGGCTCTTCTCCGTGTGTGGTACGGCATTCCCGCCGCGGAGCCCCGTCCGCGGATGACTGTGGCTGTTTTTCTGGCGCTGTCCGGAATATGCGTTCTTTCCACCCTTCACGATCACCTGCTTCTGTTCCGGCAGCATGAAAAGCGCGTCCGCCTGATTCTGGAACAGAAAAAGGCCGGCTTTCGGGAAATTGTGGTTCCTCCCCTCGTTCCACCCTCCCCGTGGTGCTCCTTCATCTTCTGGGTGGACCTGTCGCAAAACCCGGAAGACTACGTCAACCGGGGCGCGGCTGTGTATTACGGGGTTCACAGCATTCATCTTCTATAGGTTCCTCACTTTCATACCACGTATTTTTTTGCCGTTGGTGGCAGAAATACGATGAAGGGAAGATATTTTTCTGCCTATGGAATGTACTGACGTCTGACAGGTGATTTATTGTTGATTTTGGAGAAATATTTCATTATGCTGTAAGGAGAAGGCAATGTGAAATTTTTATCAATACCCTATGATAAAAAAGGTGGCATTCTACACCGTTCACAACCAACAGTATCTGATGCCATGATCGGAATTTCCAATGATTTTTTGTCCAACGTGCTTCATTGCACCGCCCTGATCTCTGCAAAGTCTTGTGAAGGTGCGGAATTCACGGCAACAGGATTTTTTTATACCAGTGCAACCAAAGGGTTATTACTGGTTACAAACGCACACGTCTTGGAAGGTGTTGAGAAAATGAACATCACCCTGACGCCTAAAAATGAAATGGGGTTTCCTGATTTTGGATATAAGGAGGAGGTAGTTGTAGATTGCTCGGCGGAGAATATCTTCTTTCATCCTGACTGGAAAAAGGACAAGGGGCGTTCTGTTGATTTGGCCGCTGTAAGAATCAATGAACCTCTGGGGTTGAAATTTTATATATCATCTACCAGTAAAGATTTTATTCTCCAAGAGTCGGAGAAGGAATTCGTAGGATGCATTGAGGATGTACTAATGTTGGGATATCCCAGAGGCCTCATTGACGTGGAAAATAATCTTCCGATAGTCCGAAGGGGAATTACCGCAACATCAATCCATGTGGATTATTGCGGAGTGCCCTCATTTCTTATTGATGCAGCATGTTTTCCGGGGTCCAGCGGATCACCTGTGTTCATCATTGTTCCTCCTTTGCGCGTAGATGCCACCAGAATGAGTATCAATACCCAGGGGACAGTCAAACTTGTGGGTGTTCTTTCGCAGTGGATTCCAGATGTTAGTGAGTACCGTGGGAATGTTTATATTCTTCCTGATCCTCCCCCCGTTCCTGTAGCCGGGGGACACGACGCAAGAAGCGAGATGTGTGTTAGAGTGGGGATTCCTCTTAATTTGGGGAAAGCCGTTAAAGCTAAGGAAATCATAGAACTTGAAAAGCAAGCGGCTCATGATGGAAGAAAAGTCTCCTGGTCTCTCTGAAAGTCAGGAAAAGGAAAAGCTGGCGGTTCCCCTTTCGCGCAGGAAGAATATCCTGTACGCAGGAGCTGATGATTTAGACAAAAGCCGGGAGATTAAACTGGAAGAAATCGATCCTAAAAAGTTGTTGGAAAAGGCTCAGCTCGTCCGGTTGTCAGACTCCAACAAGAAAAATTATGTTGTCATTAAATTTTCCTATGTTCTTTATGACGTTGCTGCCGGGAAAGTAGGATTATTCTCTAGAGAAGACGTCAACCATCATTTTGAAAAAGCCAAGCACTCTTTATTGCTTTCTTCGGGACTGGAACAATTTTATGGAGCCATTTACAGTGGGAAGAAGATTGTTTTAAATGCGTATCACCCTTTTACACAAAAGATAGGAGCTTATGTGAACTGTTTTTGGTTGCCGTTCGTTTCCTACCGTGAATTTCCCTTTCCGGTAAGATTCAACGCGTTGGCTTTCCGTAAAAAAGAGGGGAGGCATTACGCCTTTTATATTCATTATGCGGTATTGAAACCGAATTCCTTGTTTCCCAGACGTCCATTTGAACTTCATTATCCTGGTTTTAGACCTGTCAAAGATAAATTCCTTGGATTTTATTCACTGGCCCAAGCCGAAAAAAAGTTAAAGGGAAGCACACTTGAGGCTGATAAATTTGCATTACGCCTTCTTTTAGGAAAAGAAGATCATTATACTGTTAGCTCGGATCATTTTTTTGGGAGAGGTTTTCATAAGGGCTCCATTTCTTCCACGTCGGAGGGTGTTATTTCATTGTGAGAGGAATTATCCCTCTCTATGTTTTAATTCATCGGAATGGCGTAAGAGTGCAGTTTTTTGAATTCGCTTCCTTGCGGGCCTTGGTCCGTGATGCCGTTGTTGGGGGCGGCATAGGTGTCCAGAGTCATGGAGTCCGGGTAGATGTTCAGGATGTAGTAGGCCGTGATGCCGGAGCGGTATTGCAGGGTTTTTACGCGGGATTTTGCGGGCAGAAGGAAGGGGATGGGCAGCACCTTGTTGCCCGCGGGGGCGCAGATGAGGGAGGTGAGGGTGTTTTTCCCGTCCGGGGATGTAATCATGTACAGGTCGTGGGCATGCAGGTGCCCGGTGACGACGAACCGAACGCCGGCGTCCCGGAGGTTGCGGTAAAAGATGTTCTGCTGTTCCGCCGCGCTGTCGTTGTAGCGGCCCCACAGGCATTCCCGGAATTGCATGGGAGTTTGCAGGGTGCGGTGGGTGAAAATTAGGCAATGGAGCGGAACGGTGTTGGCCTTGCTCCTGTTACGTTTAACCCACGCGCTGAAGTCTACGAGCTGGTCCGGGGTCAGGTCAATGTCCATGAAGTACAGGGAGGCGTTTTTATGGCGGATGCCGTAGTTCAGTTTTCTGGTGGCCAGCCCTTTGGCGCCCTGTTTCCGGGTAGGCAGGAAGAGTTCCCTGAATTGTTCCGCGCGGAAGGGCAGCGATTCATGGTTGCCGCGCACGGCGTAGAAGGGGATGCCTTTTTCCTCCAGCATCTTGTTGAGTTCCTTGCGCTTGGCGAGTCCGTTGACGGGGGCGCTTCCTTCAATGTCCGCCATGTCCCCCACCTGGACGACCATGTCCACCTGGTGCTTCAGGATTTCCCCATAGAGGGTTTTGATGAAGTTGACGGCTACCCCTTCGCTTCCTTCCATGCGTTTGGGGGAGTCATGCGTGTCGCCGATGATGGCGATTCTCCACGGAGCGGGTTCCTCCGCGTGCGCCGCTTGAAACAGAAAGATGAGAAATAGCGCAAGATATTTCATGGCACCTCGTTTTTACCGCCCGCCTGCTTTCCAGGCCAGAAAATTATGCATGCGCCGGAAGAAGGCCGGACGGGTGCTTCTCTTTTTCCTTTTAAAGGTGGCAGTTCGGGGCTGGCCAGAAAAGCTCCACAGCAGTTAGAATCATGAGAGGGATACTCTTTTTCACCGGAGAAACAGGTCCTTTGACGGATTTTATTGGCGGAGGAATGAGCCATTGTGAAGATCGGCTTGCCGGGCTTCCGGAAGGTTTTACCCTCTTTTCAGTGAAGAGGCGTTTTTCTATTCCGGTTGCCGCTGCCCGGAGGGGAGGGCCGTCATCCCCTTGCAGGGAATGCTTTTCCGTTTTTTCCCATCAGTGGGAAACGGAGTTGGAAAAGATATTGATTACCAATACTCCGGCAATGATGAGCGCCAGACCTGAAATCGCCGCCAAGTCCAGGTGCTGCTTGAATGCCACCCACCCGATGGCGGAGATCAGCACAATGCCCATTCCCGACCAGATGGCATACGCAATGCCCACAGGGATGTTTTTCAGCACCAGGCTGAGGCAGTAGAAGGAGCCTGCATATCCGGCTACGGTTATGATGGTGGGCAGGAGCCTGGTAAATTGTTCGCTCTGCTTCAGGAAAGAGGTGGCGATTGTTTCCAGAACAATCGCCAGCAACAGGATAAGATATGCTTTCATGGATTCGTTCCTGCTAAGGCATCGCCCGGGAACCGCCAATGATTATGGGCATCGTGAAGATTTGAGAGAGTAAAAGCCAGGCATTTGAGAAGTCAATGCCCGGCTTTTGATGGAGCGGACGGCTTCGGCCGGAGGCTGCTGTCAATGGACTTGCAGGGCTTTGGCCTGTTCTTCCGTGAGTTCCACGCAGTGCCAGGGAAGGCCGCGCTTGTTGAGTTCGTCCATGAAGGGGTCCGGATCGTTCTGCTCCATGTTGAAGACGCCAGCGCCGGACCATTTGCCCGTAAGGATCATTTCCGCGCCGATCATGGCCGGAACCCCCGTGGTGTAGGAGATGGCCTGGGATCCAACTTCTTCAAAGCATTTTTCATGGTCGCAGATGTTGTAGATGTACACGGCCTTGAATTGGCCGTCCTTGGTTCCGGTGATGACGTTGCCGATGCAGGTTTTTCCTTTCGTGGTCTTGCCCAGGTCCCCCGGGTCCGGCAGCACAGCCTTGAGGAATTGAAGCGGAATGATTTCCACTCCATTGTACATGACCGGGTCAATCCGGGTCATGCCCACGTTCTGGAGCACTTCCAGGTGCTTGAGGTAGTTCGGGGAGAAGGACATCCAGAATTGGGCCCGGCGGATGGTGGGGATGTGCTTGACCAGGCTTTCCATTTCTTCATGGTACATGCGGTAGATTTCATAGGTGCCCACTTCCTGCGGGCAGGTGAAGCTCCGGTGCATGCTCATGGGGGCGGTTTCCCGGAAGGCGCCGTCTTCCCAGTGGCGGCAGGGGGCAGTCACTTCCCGGATGTTGATTTCCGGGTTGAAGTTGGTAGCGAAGGCCTTGCCGTGATTGCCGCCGTTGACGTCAATGATGTCCAGCGTATGGATTTCGTCAAAGTGGTGCTTGAGCGCCCATGCCGTGAAGATGTTGGTGACGCCGGGGTCAAAGCCGGAGCCCAGCAGGGCAAAGAGTCCGGCCTTGCGGAATTTGTCCTGGTACGCCCATTGCCAGGAGTATTCGAATTTGGCTACGTCCCGGGGTTCATAGTTGGCGGTGTCCAGGTAGTTAACGCCGGTTTCCAGGCAGGCGTCCATCAGGTTCAAATCCTGGTAGGGAAGGGCCACGTTGATCAGCAGCTGCGGCTTGACTTCCCGGATGAGGGCCACGGTGGCGGGCACGTCGTCCGCGTTCACGGCGTGGGTGGTGATATTGACGCCCGTTCTGGCGCGTACATCGTCCGCAATGGCGTCACATTTGCTTTTCGTGCGGGAGGCCAGATGAATGTTTTGAAAGATGTCCGGCAGTTGGGCGCATTTGTTGGCTACCACATGTCCGACGCCGCCTGCTCCAATGATTAAAACCGTGTTCATGATATGCCCAGTACATAAGTGAAAACAGTTTGAAAGGCAACCCCGGATTTGGTGCAATAATGACACTGCCTTCCCACGGTCCAAATGGCCGTTCCTGTCGGCTGCCGGACGGCGTTTTCCTTGCGGAAGGCGCGGCCTTTTGGAAATTTTCCAAAAATGATTGAACAAGAGATTGACGCTGGATGTCGGACTCTTCAATATTGAACTGTAGATATGATTAGACAAATTCTGCCAATAGTTGTTGCCGCCTGCGTCGCTCCCTGTTTTGCCGCGGAAGGATGGATTACCGATATGGATGCCGCCAAGAAGCAGGCCGCCGAACAGAAGAAGGACCTCATGATCGAGTTCACCGGTTCCGACTGGTGCCCGCCCTGCATGCAGCTCCGCGCCAACGTGTTCAGCAAGCCTGATTTCCAGAAGGACGCCCAGAAGAATTTCGTGCTCGTGGAGCTGGATTATCCGCGCGGCAAGGAACAGTCCAAGGAAATGAAAGCCGCCAATGACAAGCTTGCCCAGCAGTACGGCGTGCAGGGATTCCCGACGATCGTGTTTGCGGACGCTTCCGGCAAGCCCTTCGGGGGATTTGTGGGCGGCCGTTCCAAGGATGACGTGATGAAGGCCATGCAGGACGCCTTGAAGAACAAGGAAGCCCTGAACGCCGCTGAGGCAAATGTAGCCAAGGCCACCACGGATGAAGCGAAGGTTGCCGCCCTGATGGAAGTGCTCAAGCTGGCGCCCCAGGAGTATGTGGACAATTTTTACGGCGACGTGAAGGCGGAAATCAAGAAGCTGGACAAGGATGACAAGTCCGGCTTGAAAGCCGCTGACGCGCACGCCGACCAGCTTAAGAAGGAACAGAAGGACGTCCAGGATTATCTTGCCGGCAAGCTGACGGACAAGACCACGCCTGCGGAAGCTCTCCAGGTGGTCAAGGCTTATCCCGACCGTGACAAGCTTCTGCCGGAAACCCAGCAGGATTTGCTGATGATGGAGTTCGGGACCTACCTGAATTCCACTGGTGACGTAGACGGTGCCGTGCTGATTCTGGACAAGGTGGCCGAATTGATGCCGGGTACGGAAGCCGGGCAGCGTGCTCCCCGCATCAAGGCCGGCATTCTTGCCAACAAGGACCAGATCAAAACTCAGATTGAAGCAGCCAAGAAAGCCCAGAGCAAGTAAGTAAAAGCTCCCTTTCCTTGATCCCCTGATTTTGGAAAACGGCCCCGCAGCGGTTCATGCCGTTGCGGGGCTTTTCTTTTTTTCGCCATGAGCTGCTCGCTTAAGCGGCTTCCGTTGAGAGGGTGCCCGTCAGTTCCCGCCGGGTGCAGCCTGCCTTGAAGGCGTCTGTTCCTCTTTTACACGCGGCTGCGGAGAAGGGAGCATCGCGCCGCGCCGCTCTTTCCGCCAAGCCCGGTTATGGAAGAGAAAGAAATCCTGTGGAGCATGCATGCCTGTTTTGCGGAATAAAAAAACCGGCTCCGGCATGATGCCGGGCCGGCTGGCTGCATGCTCTCTCCGTGGGAGAAAAAGGGCGTTATTGAAGCTTGATGACGGTGTCCAGGCTGTCCCAGGCCACGCCTGCGGGCAGCGTGATTTTGTATTGGGCGCCTTCCTTTTCAAGCTTGGCGGCTTTTCCGTTTCCACTGCCGTTCACGATGACGGTCGCTTTTGTGAATTTCTCGCCGATGTCCTTGATGAAGAGAGGTTCGGAGCCTTTCAGCTCTTTTCCTTGTTGAGCAATCAGCGGGCTGACATGCAGGTAGACGGTTTTTTTGCCGCGCCGGTCCGTCTTGTAGCAGCTGCCGCCCCAGGGCTGGTCCTTGTAGGGACCTCCGCGGGTGTTGTAAATGGCTTCCCGGTAGGGGGCGATCCACTTGCCCATGGCCAGGAAGGTTTCAGCCTGTTTCGGGTCGAACGTGCCCAGCGGCGTGGGTCCGATGTTGTAAAGCAGGTTGCCGTCCTTGACGGTGTTGTTGATCAGGAATTTGATGGAGGTTTCCACGGGCTTGGCCTTCGCCTTGGAGGTGTAGGACCAGTTGCCCGTCCAGCGGGTGCCGGGGATGTCCGCCACGGTCATGCAGCTTTCCCAGGGCGTTTTGTCATTGAACGGCCCCAGCTTGCATTCCGGCGTCAGGAAATCTCCTTTCAGGTCGTCGGGCAGCGGACCCTTGTTGCCTCCGCGGGTGCCGTTCATGCGGTTGTTGACCAGAATGTCCGGCTGGTACTGCTTGATGCGGCGCATCATGGTGCGGGGATCCCACTGGTTGAGGGAGCTGTTGCCCAGGCTGTCGAACCACAGCACGTCCACCTGTCCGTAGCGGGTGAGCAGTTCACTGATCTGGCCGAAGTAGTATTCCAGGTAGCGGTAGTGCTGGTCGGTCAGGTAGTAGGGATTGTACCAGTCCCGCCCGGAGTAGTAGAAGCCCAGCCTGAGCCCTGCCGCATGGACCGCCGCCGCGAATTGCCCCACGATATCCTTGCCGTAGGGGGTATTGGCGATGGTGAAGGTGTCGTAGTCGGAGGGGAAGTTGGAGAAGCTGTCGTGGTGCTTGGTGGTCAGCACGGCATATTTCATGCCGCTTTTTTTGGCGACGGACATCCACTTCCGGGGATCGTATTGTTTGGGATTGAAGCGGCGGTGGGCGGAGTCATATTCAAAGTCCATGATGTTTTTATGGCCGCTTGCGCTGTCTTTGGGGCGCGCCGCATTGCGTTCCCAGCTGATTTCCCGTTCCAGCAGGGAAGAGGGGTTCCAGTGGACAAAGAGGCCGAATTTGGCGTCCCGGAACCATTTTAACTGTTCGTCACTGGCCTTGAAGTCGAAGAGCCTGTTGACGGCTTCATTGATCAGGTCGCGGTCCGCGACCGGGGAAAAGACGTTTTTTTCAGGGGAAAGAACCACCAGTCCTTCCGCCATGGGCTGCATGCGGAAGTTCGGGAGGGGAGCCTTTTCCTTGTCTCCCAGCCAGAGGTTGAGTTTCAGCGCCCTGGCCACGTTCCCTATTTCGTAGGCCTTCTGGCCGCCCGCTTCCTCCATGATTTCGTCCGGCAGCTCCTTCTTGAAAACGGCCTGCACAAAGGGGTGGTTTACATAGATTTTCCCGTTTTCCCGGAAGGGCCTGATGTCTTCCGGCAGGGCTATCCGTTCGTTGGCCGCCATCGCGTAGGGGGCACCGTGGAGTTTGTCCGTGTCCACGGTGAAATAAACGGCGTCCTTGAGCTTTTCAGACAGCTCCTTCTGGAGTGCGTCCACGTTTTCCTGATAGCTTTTTCCGGGGTCAAAACGATTGTTGATGCTTTCCGCCTGCTTTTCCGTAATGACCGGGCCTATCCACGGGCTGGCAATCGCATCCTTCGTGCCGCCGCCCACGATGATCCGGAAATATTTTCCGGCGTCCTTGTCCGTCAGGGTGTAGGATTCCGCGTCCTTGCCCTGCTGCACCAGCACGGGCTTTCCGGTCCGGGAATCCGCTTTTTCCCATTGGATGACAGGGCTGGCGGGTTCGTCCTCAGGAGTGCTGTAGCGGCTCTCCAGCGTGGTTCCGACCACTTCCTCCCCGTTAATGTAGGCTCTGAGCCACGGAGCTACGGGCTCTCCCCAGGCCGGAGTGAGGAGCATCCCCCCAAATGCGGTCAGAAGACAGAAGGCATGGTTTTTGAGTTTAAACATGGGGGAAAAATTAAGGGAGGAACAGTTGGGAAAACAGGATAAAAAAGACTGTTTCAGAAAAGACCAGTGGAGGCGGTTTCCGGGATTTCCTTCCGGTAGAATCCTGTGGGGGATGGGAAGGCGGCACGTCATGCATCTGAGGCGGGGGAGGACAGGCGGCGTATTTGCCCAGGCTTCCCGGCGCGCAAGCGTCTCTTTTAGACGGTTTTTGTGAAGATATCCTGCGGCGGCCGGTTTTTCCCTCGGGAAGTGTTTCGTGCCCGTTGTTGGTTTGGTTCAGGAGAGGAACCGCCTCCCTGCCGGCAAAGGAATGTCCACAAGTACGGGCCGGCCGTGAACGGAGCGGCATGATGCCCGGCAGTAGCGGAGGGAGGGATTTCCGGGAAGATTCCGTGAGCCGCGGAGCGGCGGTTGTATTTCTTGAGGTGAAGCCTTGCGCGGGGGAAGGAAACCTGACAGAATCCCGCCATGCGCCTGTTCATGATGTTCTGTGTGATGCTGCTGCTCGCCGGATGCGATACGCGTACCAGCGTGGAACGGGCGCAGGAGGAAGGAGTGCTGATCGTGGGCAATAATGCGGAACCGCAGAGTTTTGATCCGCATATTGCCACCTCCGTTTCCGATTTCAAGATTATCAATGCCGTGATGGAAGGGCTGCTGCGCGGGGATTCCAGGGATGACGCCGTTTTTCATCCAGCCGTGGCGGAGTCCTGGACGCATAATCCGGAGGCGGACAAGTGGCGGTTTTCCCTGCGGAAGGACGCCGTGTGGAGCGACGGCGTTCCGGTGACGGCCCATGATTTCGTTTATGCCTACCACCGCCTGCTTCATCCGGAGTTTGGCGGAAGGTATGCGGACATGCTTTATCCGCTGAAGAATGCGGAGGCTTACAACCGGAACAGGCGCAGCCTGCTGCTGTGCGGCCCCGGTTCCCGGCTGGCCGGGGAAGCGGGTCTGGATGGAGAGGCTCTGGCACGGGTGGATTGGGAGAGGCTGGACGGCATGGGCGCCCGGGAGCTGGAGGCGCTGCGGAAGGATATTTCCCGGATGGAGTGGCCGGACGGAATGCCGGAGGAAGGCGCGCGGAGAATCGCGGCCCGGATGCTGGAGGATGTCCGGGCCGGAAGACCGGATTTGTGGGAGGAGGCCCGTGTGGGCGTGCGCGCCGCGGACGATCATACCCTGGAGCTGGAAATGCGTTCTCCGATGCCCCAGCTTCCCCTGCTGCTGCTTCATTGCACCTGGTTTCCGGTTCCCCGCCATGCGGTGGAAGCCCACGGCGGCATGCTGGACAGGACGGGGGGCTGGACGCGGCCCGGCAAGGCTGTGGGGAATGGTCCTTTTCTGATGGCGGAGCACCGTTTCAATGATTATGTGGAGGTGCGGCGCAATCCCCGCTACCGGAACGCCTCCTCCGTCCGGCTGAACGGGGTCCGTTTTCTACCCACCGTGAACGGCTTTACGGAAACCCGCATGTTTTTCAACGGCAAGCTCCATGTCACCAATAACGTTCCCCCGGAAATGACGGCGTACGCGCGGGAGCGCGGCGGCGGTGATTTCTGCCAGGATGATTATTACGTGACTATTTTTTACCGGCTAAATACGTCGCGCGCGCCGCTGGATGACGCCCGCGTCAGGCGTGCCCTTTCCCTGGCCGTGGACCGGGAGACCCTGGTGCGTGACGTGGTGTGCGGGGGCGGCCAGCCGTGCTTCGGCTTTACGCCGGACGGCGCAGGCTACAAGACGCCGCACGGGGTGGAGTTCAATCCGGAGAAGGCGCGCGCCCTGCTGGCGCAGGCGGGTTTCCCCGGCGGAAAGGGGTTTCCGCGGCTGGAGTTGATGACCACGTCCAGGGAGGTGCAGAAGACGATGGCGGAAGCCATCCAGGGCATGTGGAAGAGGCACCTGGGCGTTCACGTGGATATCCGTTCCTGTGAATGGACGGCCTACAAGTTCGCGCAGAATTCCATGCAGTATGATTTCAGTTCCTCCTCCTGGTCCGGGGATTATCTGGACCCGTCCAGTTTTCTGGATTTGTGGAGCTCCGCCTCCGGGAACAACAACACGGGCTGGTCCCGCCCGGAGTATGAGCGCCTGCTGGCGGAGAGCCGCGCCACGGGAGACCAGGAGAAGCGCATGGCCCTGCTGGCCCGTGCGGAAGCGCTGATGCTTTCGGAGTCTCCGGTGATTCCCCTGTACTGGGCCAGGCGGTCCTATTTGAAGAGTCCGGAGGTGCGGGGATGGCATCCCCTGCTGCTGGACAACCATTTGTTTGAAGACATCAGCCTGGGCGCGCCCAGGGAGCAGGGGAAGGAGGCCGCGCCTTGACCAGGATGATTTTGAAACGCCTGGGGCAGGGGCTTCTGGTCCTGCTGGTGCTGGAGACCGTGACGTTTTTCCTGATACGCCTGCTGCCGGGCCACCCCTTCATGGGGGAGAAGAAGCTGCCGGAGCACGTCCTCCAGCAGCTCCAGACCAGCTACGGGCTGGACCAGAGCTCCCTGGTCCAGTACGGGCGCTACTGGTGGAACATGCTGGTCCATGGCGACCTGGGGCCGTCCCTGGTGAAGGAGGGCATCAGCGTGGCGGACATGATCGGCCAGTCATTCCCGGTATCCCTCCAGCTTGGCGTCATAGGCATGGTGATTTCCATTCTGGTGGGCATTCCCGCCGGGATCGTGGCGGCCCTGTACAAGAACCGGTGGATGGACTGGTGGGTGATGCTGGTTTCCATGGCCGGCATCTGTATTCCCGCCTTCGTGGTGGCTCCGCTGCTGGGTGTGGCGCTGGGCATGCATGTGCCCGGCCTGAGCGTTGCCGGATGGGATTCTCCCGGCTGCGTGGTGCTGCCTGCGCTGACGCTGGGATTGGTGAATGCCGCGTACCTAGCGCGCCTGACGCGCGGAGGCATGCTTGAGGTGCTGGGACAGGATTTCATCAGGACGGCCCGCGCCAAGGGGGCGGGCCCCTTCCGCACGGTCTGGAAGCACGCCCTGCGCGGCGGCCTGATTCCGGCCCTTTCCTATCTGGGGCCGGCCTTTGCCGCCATGATTACCGGCTCCTTTGTAGTGGAGACCTGCTTCCAGGTTCCCGGCATGGGCCAGCATTTCGTGAACGCCACCACGGACCGGGATTATTTCCTGATCCAGGGGCTTGTCCTGTTTTACGGCATCCTGATCGTAGCGGCCAACCTGGCCGTGGACCTGGTGCAGATGGCCGTCAACCCCAGATTGAGGGCGGAGTCATGAAGAACAGGGAATGGAACAGCATGGAGGAGCAGGGCTCCTCCCTGTGGAGAGACGCCTTTCTGCGGCTTTCGCGCAACCGCGCGGCCATGTTTTCCCTGCTGGCGCTGGCGCTGATTGTGGCGGCCTGTTTTCTGGGTCCGCTGCTGCCGTGGCTGCCGCACCCGAATGTGCAGGACCTGTCCCGCATTGCGGAAAGTCCTTCCTGGCAGCACTGGTTCGGCACGGACCAGCTCGGGCGGGACCTGCTGGCGCGCGTGCTGTACGGGGGCCGCATTTCCCTGCTGGTGGGCGTGGTGGCCACGGGCGTTTCCCTGGTCATCGGCGTGACGTACGGGCTGGTTTCCGGTTATGCCGGGGGCAGGCTGGACGCCCTGATGATGCGCCTGGTGGACGTGCTTTTCGCCCTGCCGTTCATCGTGCTGGTGATTATTTTCTCCCTGTCCGTGGAGGAACCCGCCCAGCAGCTGACGCAGTGGGTTTCCGGCGTCACGGGCTGGTCCGTGGAGATGGTGAGTCCCATGACCGGATTGATTCCCCTCTTCATCGCCATCGGCGCGCTGGGCTGGCTGACGCTGGCGCGCATCGTCCGCACGCAGACGCTGGAGCTGAAGGGGCAGGAGTTCGTGGAGGCGGCCCGCTCCCTGGGCATCGGGCACATGAAGATTCTGTTCCGCCACATTGCGCCGAATTTGTTCGGGTCCGTCATCGTGTACACGACGCTGGCCGTTCCCGGCATCATGCTGCTGGAGGCTGTCCTGTCCTTCCTGGGCCTGGGCGTGAAGGCTCCCAATTCTTCCTGGGGCACGCTGATCAAGGAGGGGGCGGACCGCATGGAGGTGAGCCCGGAACTGCTCCTGTTCCCGGCACTGCTGTTTTCCGCTACCCTGCTGGCGCTGAATTTCCTGGGGGACGGGCTGCGTGACGCCCTGGACCCCAAGTCTTCCAAGGATTGACGCTTTTGAATAAAAGACAATGAAGGTTGCTTTAACGATTTCCATGCTGGTGGTCTCCAACGTTTTTATGACGTGGGCGTGGTACGGGCATTTGAAGAAGGGTTCCGCGGCGGACGACAAGCCCCTGCTGCTGATTATCCTGATGAGCTGGGGCGTGGCGTTTTTCGAGTACTGCTTCATGATTCCCGCCAACCGCCTGGGCAATGCGGGAGGCCTTAACGTGGCCCAGCTCAAGATCATGCAGGAGGTGATCACCCTGTGCGTGTTCATCCCCTTCGCCCTGTTCTACATCGGGGAGAAATGGAAGTGGGACTACCTGTGGGCTTTTTTATGCGTGCTGGGGGCCGTTTTCTTTGTCAATAGGGAGCGTTTGCTCGGGTGACAGACTTTTTTCGTTCGCATTCCTCTTTCAGGGTGGTCTTACCATTTAGAAAGATGAATATGAAAATAATACCTATTCTTGCATCAGCCGTAGCCGTCCTGGCCGCAGGCTGCCACCATCGCCATAATAATAATGATTATTACCGCCCCGGTCCGTCGCACCATTATAACCATAATGATTATAACAACGGCTGGCATCACGGGCAGAACAGGCCGGGTCCCAAGCCCCGCCCGCATTACGTGACCGCCAACCAGGCTTCCTATCCCCGCCTGTACCAGCTCATGTAGTTTTTGCGGTTCCGCAGGAACGCCGCCGCTTGCGGAAAAGGGCAGCGTAAACCATGGAGCGGCGTTGGCGGGAAGGGCGTGTGAAGGGACGCAGTTTTGGCATGCCGTTCCCTGCGTGGCACGGATACCACCTCCGGGCCGCCCGCTTCCCGGTACCGGCACGGGCTCCGGAGGGCCCTTTGCCGGGCCTGATGCTTCGCGCACAGGATATAAGCTTGAAAAGGCGCGGTGCCCCCGGCACTCTATGCGCCAGATCAATGACTATAGATGAGCAATTAGACATATTGATGGGCGGTACCGCCGTCGTGATCAGCCGTGAAGAGTTGAAGGAGCGCCTCAAGCTGGGCCGTCCCCTGCGCGTGAAGCTGGGTGTGGACCCCACCGCGCCGGATATTCACCTGGGCCATACCGTGGCTATTGAAAAACTGCGCCAGTTCCAGGAACTGGGCCACCAGGCCATTTTGCTCATCGGGGATTTCACGGCCACCATCGGGGATCCCTCCGGCCGTTCCGTCACGCGGCCCCCTCTTTCCCGTGAACAGGTGCTGGAGAATGCGGAGACATACACCAAGCAGGCGTTCAAGATTCTGGACCGGGACAGGACGGAGATCGTCTACAACGGGGACTGGTTCCGCAAGATGACGTATGAGGAAGTGCTTAAGCTCAATTCCCGCGTGACCATGCAGCAGATGCTGGCCCGGGAGGATTTCAAGGCCCGCGTGGAGGGCGGCAAGGAGGTGCGCCTGCACGAAATGCAGTACCCGATCATGCAGGGCTGGGATTCCGTGGAAATCCGGTCGGACGTGGAACTGGGCGGCACGGACCAGCTTTTCAACATCCTGGTAGGGCGCGACCTCCAGAAGGAGGAGGGCATGCTGCCCCAGATCGCCATGACGATGCCCCTGCTGGAAGGCCTGGACGGCGTGCGCAAGATGTCCAAGTCCTACGGGAATTACGTGGGCGTGGATGAAGCGCCGGAAATGATGTTCGGCAAGATGATGAGCGCCAGCGACGAGCTGATGGACCGCTATTACCAGGTGCTGCTGGGCGAGAAGCGGGACATGGGACTGCACCCGATGGAAGCCAAGAAGCTGCTGGCCTGGAAGATTACGGCCCGCTATCACGACTCCGCCGCCGCGGACGCCGCCCGCGCGGACTGGGAAACCCGTTTCTCCAAGAGGGACCTGGCCGCCGCGGATTTGCCGGAAGTGGAGATCGCCTCCCTGCCTGCCGGCATGAATGCGCTGGCCCTGGTGGCCTTCCTTTTTGAGAACGTTTTCCAGGTGAAGAAGTCCAACGGCGTTTTGCGCAAGGAGCATTTCACGCCCGGCGCCATCCAGTTGAACGACGCCAAGGTGACGGACCCCGCCGCCGTGCCGGAGCTGGCCCCCGGCAGCGTTCTGCGCCTGAGCAAGAAGCACGCCGTGCGCTTCAAGTAGGGAGCCGGAAACGGCGTTCACCTTTCTTCCTTCCTCCATGCCGGGATTCCTTTCCAAATTGGACCGCTTTACCGTCGGCCTCATCGTCAGCGTGAGCGCGGGGATTCTGATTCCCTGTTCCGGCGTGTGGGATACGGTGTTCAGCCGCTTGAGCGATGCGGCCATCATCCTGCTCTTTTTCCTGTACGGGGCCAAGCTTTCCCGCCGCTCCGTATGGGAGGGGCTGATGCACTGGCGCCTCCAGGGCCTGGTGGCTGCAAGCACCTTCGTGATTTTCCCCCTGCTGGGCATTCTGAGCATGCCGCTGTGGAACAGCGTGCTGGGGCCGGATTTGTGCATGGGCATGCTGTACGTGTGCATGCTGCCTTCCACGGTGCAGTCCAGCATAGCGTTCACCTCCATGGCGGGCGGGAATGTGGCCGCGGCCATCTGCTCCGCCTCCGTTTCCAGTCTGCTGGGAGTGTTCCTCACGCCTCTGCTGGTGGGGCTGGTGTGGTCCCGCGGAGGGGAGGGAGGCGTGGATTTTTCCACCTTCCTGAACATCTGCTATATTATTCTGGTGCCCTTTGTGGCCGGGCAGGTTGCCCAGCGCTGGATCGGCAAATGGGTGGTCACGCACCGGAACATTACTTCCTGGACGGACCACAGCACGATCTGGCTGGTGATTTACACGGCGTTCAGCCATGCGATGATTAACGGCGTGTGGAAGAACCTGCCCTGGCTCTCCCTGGTGGAGGTGCTTGTCTTCTGCGGCATTCTGCTGGCCGCGGCCCTGTGGCTGACGGCCTTCCTTTCCCGCAAGTTGCATTTCTCCCGGGAGGACCGCATCGCGATTATTTTCTGCGGCTCCAAGAAGAGCCTGGCCACCGGCATCCCGATGATGAACGTGATTTTTGCCGGAGCGCCCATCGGGCTGCTGGTGATTCCCATCATGGTTTTCCACCAGCTCCAGCTGATGGTCTGTTCCTTCCTGGCCCGGAAGTGGGCGAAGGACGTGGGAAAGGGAGACAAGCTGTAAGGCAGCCTCCGCTTGCCGGTCAATGCCCGGCCAGGCGCAGGACTCCGTCGCACTGCATGTCCCGGCCAGGAACGACTACATGGCTGCCGTAGGAGGGGATTTTGGCCGTGACGGGCTTGTTGCGGAATTTGGACATGAACCGCTGGAAGGGCTCCATGTCCTCCGGGATGATCTTCACTTCCGTATAGGCGGGGTTGGACGGCATGTCCGTGATTTCCACCCGGAAGGAGCCTACGCCGTTGCCGTCCGGCGTGTAGAATTCCAGGGATTCCTCCGGGGTGGAGGGGTGCATGAAGAACAGGAAGAGCATGATGCCCAGGGCCGCCAGGGTGACGACGGTCAGCGGAATGTTTTTTCTGAGGGGACTGATGTGCATGCCTGCTTTTCCTTTCTTCCATAAGATTATGGGTTTTACTGGGACGTGTCAACCCCTCCGGAGGAAAGCCATGACGCGGAGCCGCTCCATGTTCTTTTGGCGGAACGGGTTCCGGCGGAGCAAGGGTGGACGGAAAAAGGATTGCGTCCGCGGGACAATGTGGTAGCTTGTGCGGACAAAGGGAGCCCTATGACCGTGCCCGTAAAGATACTGTCCGTATTGACAGGACTGAGCCTGGCCGGAAGCGTTCAGGCGCGCATCTGGACGAATGACCGGGGCGCTACCGTCGTAGCCGTGCTGGTGGCCGTCCGTGATGCGGAGGTGGACCTGAAGCTTCAGGACGGCCGGATAGTAGCCGTTCCCAAGAACGTTTTTTCCGGCGCCGACCAGGCGTATATCCTGGAATGGGTGAAGTCCGGCGGCACGCTTCCGGATACGGATGTGGGGGCGGAGAACCCTCCCGCGCAGGGTGCGTCCGGCGGACGTTACGTTCCCCTGGAGCCGAATTGGGACGCTCCGTGGCCGGAGAGGGCGGCCGCGCCCGGCTATCTGCTGGTGAAGGCCGTGCAGGAGACGGATGAGCTGAGCGTGTATGAAACGGACCATTTCGTCATTGAGTCCCCCGGAAAATTGCCGGAAACGGAACATATGGCCCTGGCGCGGCGTTTTGAAACCATTCTGTCCGCCCTGGCGGCCGTTCCCATGAATCTGGCGGTGGCCCGCCGCCCCTCCCGCAAGTATCTGGTGAGGGTATGTTTTCAGGAAGAGGATTTCAACAAGGCGCCGGGCCTGCGGAACGGGAGGCTCAAGTTTTCCCCCACCAGTTTTACGGCCCTGCTGCTGCGGGATAAAAAGGGAAAGCCGCTGAAGCTGGACGCGGTGGATCCGCGCTTTGCCGTCACCCACTGGGTGGCGCAGTCCATGGATTTGGAACACTGGCTGGTGGACGGTTTTTCCGCGTACATGGCTTTTCTTCCCATGGAGAAGGAGGCGATGGTATTCCGGAAGCTCCCGGGAAGGCTGGCTGCCATGCTTCCCCGCGCCGTGCGCACGGGCAGGGAGCCGCTGCCTGCCCTGGCGGACCTGCTGGCGCGGGATTCCGTTCATTCCGCCGCAGGCCATGGCCTCCCTTCAAAGGGGGACGCGTCCCGGTACTGGGCCGATCTGTTATGGACGGTGTACTGGTGCCATCTGGAAGGGGACGGCAAGGCGGAACGCCTCAGGCGTTACCTGGAAGCCTGGGATGCGGAGGACGTCAACGGGGCGCACGCCGTTCTGCTGGACGGGAAGGCTCCGGAAGAGGTGGAGAGGGAAATGGCCGCAGCCTGGAAAAAACTGGGCGTGAAGCTGAAGTTTTCACCGTCCGCCCCTTCCGCTGCGGACGGGAAAAAGGCGGCGGAGAAATGACGGAAGGAGGGGTGGAAAAGCCTCCGGTTTCCGGAAAATCCGGAGCGCACCGGGTCAGATGGTGCCGTTGAGTTTTCTGCCTATCCAGAACAGGGTGAGCAGGAAGAGAAGGGCCGCGAGCGTGTACGGGCTGCACCAGAGCAGGATGCGTGTTTCCATGGGCGGCGGCACGGGCAGCTCCTTGATTTCCTTGATGAGCTGCTGTATTTCCTCCGCCTTCACCATGCGTCCGCGCGTGATGGAGGTCATTTCCTCCATCAGGGCGGTATTGACGGGCTGGCCGGTTTTTTCCAGCGTCTCGCCCATGGTGATGACCGGAAGCGTGACGGATTTGTCCGGTTCCGCGGAGGATGAGGCGGTCAGCTTCCAGGTGCCGGGGCGGTTGATTTTGACGGAGGCGGTGAAGGAACCCCAGGTGTGGTCCATGTTGTCCATCTGCACGCGGCTGGTGGTGCCTTCCGGGGCGGTGATGTCCAGGAAGACTTCCCCGTTCTGGAGAGGCGCCCCCAGTTTGTCGGAGACCATGGCGTTGACGGTCAGCGTATCCCCCAGGCGGGGGCGTTCCGGGTTGGGAATCAGGCGGATTCTTTCCCCGGCGGCCATGTTGCGCTGGTAACTCATCCAGCGGGCCACCTGGCTCCAGAAGCGGTAGTGGTATTTGTCCTCCACGCCGCGCCGCCAGCGCCAGGCGGAGTCCGTCCCCATGAAGAGGACTTTTCCGTTGCCGTAGGACTGGGTGACGATGAGGGGAATGCGGCCGTAGGCGTTTTTGTCTGCCGCATGCACGGCCAGGACGGTGGTTCCGGCCTTGGGCCGTTCCACCGGGGCGTACCAGTTGAAGCCCGGCAGGTTGCGCCACACTTCCTCGTTTTCACCCTCCGTATCCGCCAGCATGGTAAGGAGGGAGCCGCGCCCCTCCGGCGTCAGGATGAGGGGGGAGGGGGCTGGCTGGGTGGTTCCCTCCGGCTTGGCGGTGAGGAACGTGACGGGCATCAGGTCTCCCAGCTCGGATTTCAGGAGTTCCATCTGCTTGCCCTGGTAGCCGGGCAGGAAGACGATGCCGCTGGCCTGGTTTTTCACCATGCCCTTGAGCAGGGCGGCCTGTTCCTCCGTCAGCCCCTTGGGGCCCAGCCCCACGTCTCCGATGAAGATGACGTCATACTGGGCCAGGTCTTCCATCCTGTCCGGGAATTTGACCAGGTAGCCGGGGCCTTCCCCCATTTCCTCCAGCCCCGGGTGAAAGAGCAGGGTATGCACGTCCACGCCCGGGTCGCGGTACAGGGCGTTCCGGATGAAGCGGTACTCCCAGCGCGGCAGCGTGTCGATCACCAGCACCTTGATGGATTCCCTCCTGCCGGCGATGCTGAAGGAGGAGGCGTTGTTGTTGTGCATCCGTTCCTGGGGCTGGACGGGGAGCTTGAGCTCCAGCGTTTCCGCCCCTTCCTTTTCTATCTTCCACAGGACGGCGTCGGACACTTCCCCCTGGGCCGGGATGGTGACCGTGCGGGTGACGGTTTTTCCGGTGTCCCTGGAGGCCAGGGTGAGCGTGGTGCGCGTTTCCTTGCCCAGCGTGCTTTTAATGGTGAAGGGGATCTGCACCGTCTCCCCGATGATGCCGTAGGTGGGGGCTTTCACGTCCTGGAGGGCCAGGTCGGGCAGGGGGTACGGACTGCCGGCGGGAATGATGAAGAGGGGAATGCCCCTGGTGCGCATGCGCTGGGCCTGCGTCAGCACGGAGGAGGAGGCGTTGTGGCCGCCGTCCGTGAACATGATGACCGCCCGCAGGTTGTCCGAGGATTGCATGGCGTCCTCCAGCGGCTTGGCCAGGTCCGTGCAGGCCATGGCGTAATCCGGGGAATCCGGCGGAGGGGGGGAGCCGAAGGCGGCGGATTCCACCACGTGCGTGTCTTTCAGGGATTCCGTGCTGTTGCCCTTGATCAGCTCCTGCGCGTAGGCCGTGCGGGTAACGACGTGCTGGGGGGTGATTTCCACGTCCTGCGTTTCCATGGAGCCGGAGCGGTCCTCCAGGATGGAGACCTTGGGCTTCTCCTGCGGGGCGGAGGTGACGACCCATTCCGGCTGGAAGAGCAGGAAGCAGATGGCCCCCAGAATCACCAGGCGCAGGAGTTCCAGCTTGAACGTCAGCGGACGGCGGTTGCGTTTGCAGGCGGTGCGGCTCATCCAGACGCCGGCCGCCATGACCAGGACGGCCAGGAGGACGCTTAAAGCGGTAGGTTGAAGGCTCAGGCTCATGGGCGGATGGTGGGGGAGGGACGTTTGGCCGTGTGCCTGGGCAGGCACAGGAAAGCTTCCAGCAGCAGGCAGGCGAGGGAAATGATGAGAAAGAGTTTCCAGGCCTCCTGCACCAGGGAGGGCGTTTCCGCCGTGCTCTGCATGGAGCTGATGGAGGCCTCCGGCAGAAGGAGGCGGAGCTTTTCATCCGTAATCTGGTCCGGATTGTCTTCCGACCAGGGGCGGTTCACGGCATAGGTCTGCGCTCCCAGGCGGTACACGCCTGCCGTGTCCGCCGGAGAGCCGGAGGGGTGGCTGCCCTGGGCGTTGTCCATGCGCACGGGGATGTCCGTGGCGGATTGCGGCAGGGCCGGGTCATTCACCCGGAGGGAGATGGAAGTGGAGAAGCGTTCCGCCCCGCGGTCCGCCATGCGCTGGAGCAGGGGGAGCAGCAGGTGGCCGTCCGCCAGGTTGGACCAGGAATATCTGGGCAGAGTCCCCAGGAACAGGGCGGAACCCGTTCCGGCCCTGACCTGGGCCAGGGCGCAGGTGCCGTCATCCCAGGAGGCCAGGGTGCGGTATTTGCCCAGCAGGGGCTTCCGGCGCACGGCGCGGAGCCGGTTGGCGGGAATGGCCGCCTGGTCGGAACCGTCCCGGAGGAATCCGCGCTGGCGGTCCCATGTTTCCAGGCGGTAGTACTCCTCGGGCGGGGCCGTTTCCATCGCTCCCCAGGAGACGCCCAGGAACGGATGCCGCGTGCCGTGGGCCGTATCGTCCGGCAGGAAGAGGACGATTCCCCCTTCTTCAATAAAGGCCAGTAGCTTTTCTTCCATTTCCGCGCGCGGCGGCGGTCCGTACCAGGCGACCATGGACTGGGAGGCCAGAGCGGCCTGCGCCGCCCGCGTGTTGCCGGGCATCGTGGCCTTCCTGTTGGGCAGGCCGGGAGGGGCGGACATCAGGGAGAGGGTTTTCCCCACTTCTCCGGAAGGGCCGCAGATCAGGATGTTGGCGAGGGGCCGGGGGGCGAAGGTGAAGAAAGAAATGTCATCCCTGGTGAAGTCGTCATGAGGCAGGGAAACGAAGCCGAAGCCGGATTCCTTCCCCTGCGGCAGCGGAATTTCCTTCCTGATGGCGGTGCTTTCCCCGGCCAGTTGCAGCGTGGCGGAGGCGGCGGCATTATCCACGGAAAGGTGTACCGGCACGTCCTCCGGCTGGTTGGGGTTGAAACCCTGGCGCAGCACCTCCAGGTCCAGCACCAGCCTGCCGTTGTTCACCTGGGCCTGCCTGACCCTGATGCCGCGGTTGCTTTCCGGCCTGTCGCGGAGGGCCATGATGCGGATGGAGGGGGGAATGGCCAGAGCGGCCAGCCGCTGGCGCACGCCGGGCCAGAGGGGGGAATCCGGCCTCCAGGAGGAGGCCTGCATGTCTGAGGCAATCCAGATTTCCGTCTTTCCGGAACCGGACTCCTCCAGATACGGGATGGCTTTTTGCAGCAGGGCCGGAATATCTGCGCCGCCGTCCGTGGTTTTGCTGACAGTCAGGTCCGCCAGGGCTTCCGGGGCGGGAATCTGGGTGACGGTTCCGGTGGCGGAATCAAGCAGGGACAGGCGGCAGTGGCCAAGCTGCGCAAAGGTGGATTCCACCAGCGGCGGGATGGCGTCCCGCAGGGAGTTGGTTTTGTCCGGCCGTGCGTCCATGGAGGCGGAACGGTCCAGAACCAGCAGGACTTCATTCAGTCCGGAACTCCCCCAGCCGAAGAAGCTGCTGAGCAGGGGCCGCGCAAAGGCCGTCACCAGCGCCGCCACGGCCAGGACGCGCAGCGCCAGAATCAGGTAGTGCAGCAGTTTTTTCGTCCCGCGGGTTTCCCTGGCGGCGCGGAGCAGGAATTCCATGGCCGCCCAATGGACGGAGCGGTGCCGCCACCTGTTGACCAGGTGAATGATGATGGGAATGGAGGCTGCAAAGAGGGCCCATAGCAGCCAGGGAGAGGTGAAGGACATGGGAGGATAGGGGTAGTTGGGGATTCAGGCCTGGTTGTCAGGTAGAGGGCGGGTCGGGCAGCAGCTGGCGGAGGATATGCAGGGTCATTTCTCCGGTTTGCTTGAAGGATTTCTCACCCAGAATGCCTATGTTGTCCTTGGACGTGTGCCACCAGTTGCCGTCCTGAAAATCGTCGATGATGTTCAGCGTATCCATGCCGAGGTCCATGAAGGGGACGTGGTCGTCCAGAATGGCGTAGCCGGAGACCCCCCATTCCTCCGGTGAATAGCCCAGTTCACGAATGGCGCGGGAATAAACCCGGTACATGGACTGGGGCGTCATGACCGGGATGCGTATCTTTTTTCCCTGCCGCCCCACCATGTCCAGGTTGATCATCCACTTGGGCAGCGGCTTCCGCATGGCGGCGGCATAGTGCTTGGAGCCGTACAGGCCGTCGTCACTGTCCATGTGTTCCGCAAAGCTCTCTTCTCCGTCAAAAAACACCAGCTCCAATTTCCCGGCGCGCGCGGGTTCCCCGGCCAGGATGCGGGCCGTTTCCAGAATGGCCGCTGCGCCGGAAGCCCCGTCATTGGCCCCGGTGAAGCCGGCGATGCCCTGCTTGGTGTCGATATGGCAGGTCAGCAGTCCCCGGACCGGAGCCTGGAAATCCGGCGCCTTGCTAAAGCGGGCCCGCAGGTTGACGAACTGGATGGGGCCCTTGGACGTTTCCTGTTCAAAGGACTGCTCCTGACAGATCCAGCCGTGTTTGGCCAGTTCCTTCTTCAGGTAGTCCAGTTGCTGGCGGTAGCCTGGAGTGCCGGAACCCCGGTCCCCCATCTCCGTCATCCGGGCAGCGTGGAACATGGCGTTTCCTCCGTTGAAGTGGGTTGTTTCCTGGAGCCGGGCGGGAATGGTTTCCGCACCCGGAAGGGGCGTTTCCACGGGATTTCCGCACTGCATCAGCAGGGCCGTGAGCAGGATGAGTCCGATGCGGGGCGTCATGGGAAAAAGACGGAGTGGAAGGTTTACTTGGAAGCGGACCATTCATCCTGGCCCAGAAGTTCAAGAATGCGGACGAATTCGGCCTTGCTGGAAAAGGTGATCTCAATGGAGCCCCGGCTTCCCTGTCCGGAAATATTTACCGGCGTGCCGAATTGTTTGGCGAGCACGCTGGAAATCTTCTTGTACTGCGGGGAGGAGGGCTTTCTGGCGGGAGCCGCCGGTTCCGGAGGATTGAGAAGCTTCTGGATAGCTTTCTCCGTCTGGCGCACGGTGTAGCCCTTGTTGACGATGTCGCGCCCGAGCTGGATTTGCTGGTCCTGGTTCTTGAGGGACAGGAGCACCTTGGCATGCCCCACGCTGATGAAGGCGTTGCCCAGCATGTCCTGGACCGCCTGGGGAAGATCCAGAAGCCGCATGCTGTTGGCTACGGCGGCGCGGGATTTGCCTACCCGCTTGGCGATGTCCCCCTGCTTCATGCGGAATTCCGTTTTCAGGCGCATGTAGCCGGAGGCCTCTTCCAGCGGGCTGAGGTTTTCACGCTGGAGGTTTTCAATCAGCGCCAGCTCCAGCACGTCCTTGTCGGAAGCCTTCCGGATGATGGCGGGCACGGTGGACAGGCCCAGGATGCCGGAAGCGCGCCAGCGCCTTTCCCCGGCAATGAGCTCATACTTGCCGCTTTCCGTTTTCCGGACGATCAGCGGCTGGATGATGCCGTGCTCCTTGATGGAGTCCACCAGCTCCGCCAGTTGTTCCGGGGTAAAGATGGCGCGCGGCTGGAGGGAGCTGGGAATAATAGAGGCATGGGATAATTGATGCACAACGTCTCCCGCCTGGGGAGCCGCCAAGGATTCACGAGACAGATTTTGATTGATAAGGGCGTCAAAGCCTTTCCCCAGAGCCGGTTTTGCCATAGCAGGGAAGAAACTAGCATGAACCGGTTCCGTTTTCAACAGGGTATTTGTTATCCGCAGCGGAAATTCCCGCGTGTGCGGCCGGTTTCATCCTCCATGTTCCCGGACGTGTCAGGCGTGTTGCGCCCCACCCCGCGGGCAGGTCAAAGATGGCGGTGCCTTGAACGGCCCGCTGCCGCCGCGCTGGTTTCCGGCAGGCTGCGGATATCCTGTCCTGTGCAGGGCAGGGGGCGTTTCAAGGCCATGAACCAACAAATGAACGATGAACAGCAATGAACAATCCTGCCATGGCGCGGGCTTTCCCTGTGGAACCGCTGCGGCGCAGCGCGCACCTGAATTCCTTGAACCCCTTGCCCCCGCCCGCCGATGAAGCTCAATCTGACGGAAGAACAAAAGAAAGCCGCTCTGGAAGCGGGAAAGCAGGGCATGAAAAACGCCTATGAGAAAAGCAAGTACCGGCCCGGATTGACGTGGTGGGAACGCCTCCTGTGGGTGGTTCTGGCGGGAGCGGCCTATGCGGCGTCCTCCCTCCTTTCAGGCTGCGGGCATACCATAGACGTGACTGCGGAGCGGACGGAGATATGCAGGGACGGCGCGTGCCTGGTGCTGGAACCGGGGCGCCTGTCCTATTCCCAGGCCCAGCCGGAGACGGAGGTACAGCCTGTGATCCAGAGAATCCGGAAAGGCAAATGATTCCGTGCCGTCCGGTCCGCAACCTGTCGGGACAAGCGGTTCTGCATGAGCCGTCCCGGCGGGAATTGCGGAAGTGAATGGCCTGTGGCGAAAGGGGGATGGCATGAACGCTTTATCAGCCGCCGCCGCCTATTATCTGGCTGCGGGCAGGAGGGAAGAAGAGATGGATGAGGATGGGCGCTGCCAGGATGTCTATGTCCGTACCCCGGAGCTTGTCCTGATGGCGCGCCGGGTGGATTCCTCCGCTCCTTTCGGCAGGATTATCGATGTCCGCTGCCGGTTTGAACCGGAACGGTGCGACGCCTGGCATCTCCATTTTCTGGCGGGAGAGGTGCGGGAACTGTTGACTTATGAACGGGAAATTCTTTCCCTGCCATGGATTCTGACCCAGCATGGCAAGCGCGGGGACGGGCGGCTGATGAAGTTGTCTTCTTCCCGGTTCTGCCGCCTGCTGGCGGCGTCTGCGGTTGCCGGACCGCTCTCCTGACCCTGTTGAAGAAACGGAAGCATCCATGCGGAAAACCGCATGGATGCTTTTGTTGCCTGCTGGAGGACGCCCTGATGAAAGCGTGCTAGGCATTCAAAGGCGCCGGCCGCTTCCCGGTTCGCGGCATTTCTGGTGAAAGTCCTGCTAGGCCAGGGCGGCGGCGAACTCGTAGGCATTTTTACAACGGTTCCGCCAGCCATTACCGAAGGTGCTGAACTGCCTGCATGAACAATAAAACGACTCGCGTCGCTCGTAAAGGCTGTCAAGGAGTTTGCGTTCTCCGGATTCTGCAAGAACGGTTTGCAGCGTTTGCCGGGTTTGTTTTCCGGGAATGCCGTCCACGGCAATTCCGGCGCCGTGGTCGTTCAAGGCTCGCTGCAATATCTTCCCGGTGTTCTTGCTGCCGGAATTGAAATAATGGTCCCGCAGGAAGAACTCAATGCCCGGATGGGCGTCAGAACCAATCCAGGAACGGACGGCGGCGGTATTGTCCAGAATATATTGAAGACAGCCTTCCCAGGCTTCTTCCTGTTTTCCGGCGTCAAGCAAGGCTTTGAGGCGGTTGAATACGGCAGGTTCAATGACGTCGCAAATGCCGCAAATTTCCCACTTGCCGCCCTTGTCAGCGGCAGGGAGGCGGGAAACGCGCAGGGAGGCCGGCCCGGTGACGCGATCGTCTTCAAAGCGGAGAATGGCCGCAGCCATCTTTTTTTCTGTAGTATTCATAGGTTCCAATAATGGTGGAGGTTCGGCGGACCTGCAATGAATGCGTCTTCAAGGGGAAAAATGGCTTTTTGACCTGCCGTTTTCCATCAATGAACGGTCCGCCGCTTGAGCTGCATGCACGGCTGCCGGGAATAAATGAGGCGTCTCCGGAGCGGTTTGATGCGTCCCTGCATGGGGGTGCCGTTCTTTCCCCGGCGGCGCTGGGCCCTTTATTCCTAGGCTATTCATGAACCATTGAAAACAAAAAGCATAACGCCTGAAATTCACAAAACCCGGTGAGGGATAGTGATTCCTTCCATTTCCGGAGATTGGCGGCATTAAAGACGCCGTGGAATCGTTTCCGGATATTCCCCGGACTCTGGGAGCCATTCAGGAAAGTGGCGCTCCTCTCCGAAGCATGGCACAGGGGTTTTCCGCGACTGCTTCGGTGCACCCGGAATTTATTATGCGCAAAAAGGATGATTAAGTCTTGCGTCCCGTTGGGAATGGTGCCACAGTCAAAGGACTTTACGTTAGGATACTTCGCCCCTTGGCCTCCGTGCCAGGGGGCTTTTTTATGAATGCGGCCCGTCGTGTTCCGGATACTGCGGGCGGTATGAACTCCTGCCTCCGTTTCCGGTTCAGGATGGGCGTAATCGGAAACGGCATGCCGCGCATTCCCGTTTCAGGACAAATCCGGAGGGAACGGCCTTTTCCGTTTTGACGTGCGGCCTGACGTGGGACTGGGTTCTCCCTGGCAAGAAAAAGAAAACCCCTCAAGCGGTGAACTTGAGGGGTTTATAATGGAGCCGCTTGTCAGATTTGAACTGACGACCGTCCGCTTACAAGGCGGGTGCTCTACCACTGAGCTAAAGCGGCGTGGTGAATGAGGTGGCCCATATCTACAGAAGATGGCCCATGGTGGCAAGCCGAAAATGGGGTGGCAGGCATGGCGCGCCTCATTTTAACCGCTTCAGGAGTCAAACAGGGAGCCCTGCTCCAGTGCCGGTCCGGCAGGAGGTTCCTCCGGTCCGGGAGATGTTCCGGCCTGCGGCGTCTCCGTATCCGGAACGGACGTGTTTTCCGCCTGTTCCGTGGCAGCGGAAGGGGAGGGCGTTTCTTCCTCCGTTTCCTCGTCTCCGGTTTTCGCCGGGGGCATGATGCGGGAGACGCGCTCCACGGGATGTTTGGTAATGATGTTGCCTTGGACCCCGCGGTTTTTAATCCTCAGGTCCGCGAAGTGGAAGGGCCTGACCAGGTTGCGGAGCTTCAGCACGGCCTTCAGATAGACGTTCACGCTGATCTGGGAGCTGTTTTCCTCCGTTTCATGCACGGAGAAGTGGAAGATGCGCGTTCCCTTCGCGCCGCGGGTGAGCGGGTATTCCTTGTCCCTGGTGAAGCCGCCTATGCGGAAGCGCTTGGCGTACACGGGGCCGTCCCTTCCGTCCCGGTAGATCAGGTTGAACACGGGGTCATCATCCTTCTTGATGACGGAAATATAAAGGGGGTTCTTACCGGCGAAGAATTTGTCCTGAATCCGCACGATCTTGAGCACGCCCGCGCTGTCGATGACCAGCACGTCGTCCAGCGTGGAGCATTTGCAGACGGGGTTTCCCTTCTTGACGCCGTACCCGGCGAAGCCTTCTTCGTCAATATACAGCGTTTCATTGGCCACGGCCACCTGGGCGCGGTCCACGGAGCCGAAGGAGGAGATTTCCGTTTTCCTGGGATAGGCCGCGCCGTACTTCTTGCGCAGGGCTTCAAACCAGCGGATGGTGAATTTGGTGAGCTGGCTGAGGTTCTTCTGCGTCTGTTCAATGTCCGCTTCAAGCTGCCGGATGTGCTGGTCCGCCTTGAACGCGTCAAACTTGGAAATGCGCTTGATTTTAATTTCCGTCAGCCGCACCAGGTCGTCCCTGGTGATGGGCGCGCGCAGCTGGGCGGCAAACGGCTGCAATTCCCGGTCAATGGTGCCGAGGACTTCCTCCCACGTCTCGGAATCTTCAATGGAGAGGTAAATGCGGTTTTCAATGAAAATCTTTTCCAGGCTTGCCTGGTGCCATGCCTCGTTCAGTTCCTTGAGGCGTATTTCCTGTTCCTGGCGCAGGATTTCCCTGGTGGAGTCCGTGTTGTAGCGCAGGATGTCGCTCACGCACATGAACCGGGGCTTTTCCTCCACGATGACGCAGGCGTTCGGGGAGATGCTGACCTCGCAGGCGGAGAAGGCGAACAGGGCTTTCCTGGTCTGCTCCGGGTCCGCTCCGGCCGGGAGATGCACCAGGATGTCCACGTGCTGGGCCGTATTGTCCTCGATGCGGGCTATTTTGATCTTCCCCTTTTCCGCGGCGGAGACGATGGTATCAATCAGGATTTCCGTGGTGACCCCGAACGGAATTTCCGTGATGCGGAGAAGCTTCTTCGATTCCGTGAGGATGCGCGCCCGGATGCGGACGCGCCCTGTGCCGCGTTCCCCGTCCCGGTAGTTGGTGGCGTCCATCACGCCTCCGGTCGGGAAGTCCGGCAGAAGCTGGAAGGGCTGGCCGCGCAAGTGCGCGATGGAGGCTTCAATCAGTTCGTTGAAATTGTGGGGAAGAATTTTGCTGGAAAGGCCTACGGCAATGCCTTCCGCTCCCTGGGCGAGGAGCAGGGGGAATTTGACGGGAAGGCTGACCGGCTCCTTGTTCCTGCCGTCATAGGAAAGCTGCCATTCCGTGACCTTGGGGCTGAAGACGACCTCACGGGCGAAGGAGGTGAAGCGCGCTTCAATGTAGCGGGAGGCCGCCGCGGGATCCCCGGTCAGGATGTTGCCCCAGTTCCCCTGCGTGTCAATGAGCAGCCCTTTCTGTCCCAGCCCCACCAGCGCGTCCGCAATGGAGCGGTCGCCGTGCGGGTGGAATTTCATCGTGTCCCCCACGATGTTCGCCACTTTACTATAGCGCCCGTCGTCCAGCCGGTCCATGGCGTGCAGGATGCGGCGCTGCACGGGCTTGAACCCGTCATTGATCTTGGGTACGGCCCGTTCCAGGATGACGTACGAGGCGTAATCCAGAAAGTAGTCGGCATACATGCCTTCCACGGACTGGCTCGCGGGAGCAATGTGGGCGGGTTGAGTCACGGGCGCAAATATTAAAGGAATTGTTCCGGAGGGGCAAGTGCGATCTCCGGAAAGAAAATAACCGGCCTTCCGTTAAGGAAAGCCGGTTACCGGAAAAAGGAATGGCTAAACGCAATCAGGCCTGTTTGGCCGTAAGTCTGTTTTTGAGTTCCTCCGCTTCGGCGCGTAGGGTGTCGAGCTTGGTTGTCTGGGCTTCAAGGTCGGCGATTTCTTCCAGGACTGCTGCCAGGCGGCGCAGGTCCGCGGGCTGGGCCGCAGCGAGAGGCTGAGCTTTGGGAGCGGCTGTATTTTTGGTGCCGGGCTTGCGGCCGCGCTTGGCCTTGGTGGCCTTCATCCAGCTTGAAATGGTTACCGTGCTGATGCCGAAGCGTTCAGCGGCTTCCTTCTGGGCGCCTCTTTTGTTCTGAGTTTTCCGTTCAGCGATGAAGTCAAGAACGGATTGTTTTTCTTCAGGCGTATAGCGCCTCTTGTTTTTGGTGCTGTCGTTGGAGTTCATGATATTGACGAGTGGCTATTTGTTTAATCAAAGGTCCGTAGGGTAGCAAGCAAAAAGAGCAAGTATTTTGACATAATTTAAAAGACTGTTTAAATATAGGGGGCATATTGTTGACGTTCAGAGGTAATATGCTTATTTTATTCATGATTTTTATTATTTAAAATTTGAATTGTTTAACATTCCGTGCAAGGGCGCTTGCGGGATGTTTAAACGCTTTTTCATTTTCTGCGCCGCATGAAGTCTTTTTCCCTGAATTCCTTGTTGAATCAGGAGTTCCGGAGAATTTCGCGTCCCTTCGTCAGTCCGGATTTTGAGATTGCAGGAGCCGGAGGGATCGTGTAAAATCACCCCAATCTTCCAGCCATTTTATCATCATGACCGACCAGCCAGAAACCCCGTCTTCTCCAGAGGCTCCCAAATTACGCCGCCGCCTGGTAACGGCAGCCCCTGCGGCAGCGCCCAAAGTAAAGTTTGCTTCCCCCGCCGCGGAAGGCGTGGAAGTTGCCAAACCGCGTTTCCTCACTCCTGAATTGCAGGCCAAGCTGGCCCAGGAACAGGAGGAAGCCGCGCGCCGTGCCGCAGAACAGGCGGAGGCGGACAGGATTGCGGCGGAAAAGGCGGCAGCCGAGCAGGAGGCCGCCCGCATCGCTGCGGAAAAAGAGGCGGCCAGAATAGCCGCCGAGGAGGAAGCCGCCAGAATCAGGGCGGAGCAGGAGGCCGCGGAAGCCGCTCGCATTGCCGCGGAGAAGGAAGCGGCCCGTGTGGCGGCGGAAGAGGAAAGGGCCCGTCTTGCGGCGGAACAGGAGGAAAAGGAAGCCGCTTCCCAACCATTGCCAGATCCGGCGGTGGATGCCCAGATTCAGGATGCCCTTGCCAAGGTGGCGGAGGCCCAGAAAGCCCTGGCGGACGCGCAGGCCGCTGCCCTGGCGCAGGCCGCCGGCGTGGCTCCCGCTGCCGTTCAGGCGCCTGAACCGGCTGCTCCGGCGTCTGCCGCGGCTTCCACAGGCTCCATTCCCAAATTGAAAGTTTTAAAGACTTCCCCGGCTCCTGCCCCGGCGGAGGAAGCTCCTGCCGCCGCCCCGGCGGAAAGTGCCGTGCCCCGGTTGAAGGTGCTGAAATCCCCTGCGGGGACCGCGCCCGTTCCTTCCGTGGCGTCTGCCGCGGCTTCCCAGCCCGTGGCTGCCGCATCCGTTTCTCCCACCGCCAGCGTTCCCCTCGCGGGCACGGGCGGCATCCAGCCGCCTGCCGGCACGGAAACCACCCGGGAAATGGTCGCCTCCGTGGATAAATCCAAATCCCTGCTGAGGGGCGTCATTTACGGGGTATGCGCCCTGGTGCTTGCCGCTGCCGGGGTAGGAATTTATGCTTGGCATACCAACAGCAAGAAAGACCAGGTGGAAGGGGAAAACGCGCGCCTGAATGCACTGGTGGTGGAAGGCGGCAAACTGGGCCGCAGCCGCCTGTTTGATTCCAAAAATCTCAGCCGCGTTCCGGACGTGAAGGTGGTGCCCAATGCGGAGGATGCCGCCCTGCTCCTAGCCAATGTGAGGGGAGCCAAGGGAAACCGGGAAAACTGGCCCGGCGCCGCCCACCTGGTTTCCATCATGGCCCAGATGGATGACAACATCGCACGCCAGGTGGTGGAAGACATGAAGAAAAACGTCGGCAGGTACAGCAAGGAGAAATACTCCATGATGGTGACGCTGCTGGCCAAATCTTCCAGTCCCGCCATGCGCGACATGCTGAAAGACCTGTACGCCTCCATCAGTGATAGCAAGAACAAGAAAATTCAGGACAAGCAGGCCGTGGTGCTCAAGTACATGCGCTTTGCCATGAAGCTGGACGACCTGGACGACGTCATGAAGATTCTCCAGCAGAAGGATGCTTCCCAGGATCTGGTTTCCTCCGCCTTCCGCACGGCCCGCTACCTGATTGACGAAGCCCCCCCGGCCAAGCGCATGGCACTCTCTTCCAAGCTGCTCCAGTACCAGAAGAACATGCCGGAGGAAAACGTCAAGGTCCTCTACAAGCTGCTGGCCCGCACCGGCGATCCCAAGGTGCTGGACATGATGGAAAAGAGCTACAAGGAAGACCCCAAGAAGGCGCTCGCCATCATCACCGCCTGGGGGGACTGGAACACGGATGACGCCGTTCCGTACCTGTTCAAGGCGTGGAAGGATGAATCCCTGCATGAACGCGTGCGTTCCCAGGCCCATGATTCCATTCTCCGCGTGCTCTCCGTGGACCGTGACCGGGATGACAACGCCACGCTCAAGCTGTTCGAGCCCCTGATAGCGGACGCCAAGACGAGCGAACGCCGCCAGTTCCTGGTTTCCGCCTTCAAGAGGCTCAGCAACCGCCCCTATGTGATCCGCCTGCTGGGCCGCATCAAGCAGACGGCGGAAGACCACAGGAATGTGGTGGAACCCAAGTTCCAGGCCGCAGAGGAAGCCCTGTTCAAGGCGGAGGACAAATTCAAGGCCAACCCGAACGATGCCGCCGCCAAGGCTGATTATGAAGCCAAGGAAAAAATCTATAATGAGCTGGCCAGCCAGAAAACCGGGGAAGACAAGGTAATTACGGCGGTGGACAAGGCCCTGGAAAAGGTCAGGAAGACGCCTGTGCCCACCAGGAAGGCCGCTTCCTCCGATGACAGGGAGGAGGACGAATCTTCCGTCATCAAGACGATTTAAACGGCTTCATTAGCCGTATTCGGAACCGGAGGGAGGACATCCCTCCGGTTTTTGTATGTAAGGGAATTCCCTTCGCTGCCGGAAACGAGGTTTCCTTGTTCCCGGTACACGATGGGCTCCTCCCTGGGAACAAGTGGCTCCTGCTCCTTGCCAGCGGTGGCAAAAAACGGAAGAAGGAAAGCTCTCTTCCGTTGACTGTGGAGCCAGACCGAATCCGAAGGCCGGATGGCCTTCGCTCCCAGGAGGGGGGGCAGTAGCGTTGCCGGGAAGGGACGGACTTTCCAGGGGCGTATGGCATTTCCCCGCCATTCCGGCCTGCCGGAAATATTTCCTGCCGCCGTTTTTTCCGCATCCGGCTCTTACAGGAACAGTCCTGTTTGGTACACCAGCGTAGCTGTCAGAAACCCCAGCAGGGTCAATCCACCGAATTGCGCCAGAGCAAACCACCAGGTGCCAGCTTCCCTTTTGGCGACGGTGACGGTGCCGATGCAGGGGAGGGCGATCAGGCAGAACATCATGATGCTGATGCCCTGGAGGGGGGTGTAGCTGGCTTTAAGGCGGGCGTTCAGGGTCTGCTGGGCTGCCGGGCCGGAGTCCCCGTCCTGCACCGCATAGAGAATGCCCATCTGGGTGACGAAGATTTCCTTGGCCGCAAAAGCGCCCAGAAGAGCGGAATTGATCTTCCAGTCAAATCCGGCCACTTGCGTGACGGGTTCCATCCAGTGGCCTATTTGTCCGGCGTAGGAATGTTCCATGGCCGCTGCCGCATTCGGCGCGGTTCCTTCCTCCGGCCTGGGGTAGGTGTTCAGGAACCACAGGATGATGGAGGCCCCCAGAATGAAGGTTCCCGCCTTCCGGACGTACATGAAGGCCCGCGACCACATCAGGGCGCCCACCTTCCGCAGGGAGGGGAGGCGCAGGCGCTTCATGTGGTGGAGAGAGTCCCTCTGGGCGGTCTTGAAGAGCGTGTTTTTCAGGAGCCGGGCGCAGCACAGGGCCAGAAGGACGCCGCTGGCGTAAATCCCGAACAATACGGTGGCCTGCAGGCGGGAGGGAAACAGGGCGGAGACGAACATCATGTAAATCGGCAGGCGACCCGCGCAGCTCATCATGGGCAGGACGGCGATGGTGACCAGGCGGTCGTTGCGCGCTTCAATCCTCCGGGTGGACAGGATGGCGGGAACCGAGCAGCCGAAGCCCAGCAGGAGGGGGGCAAAGCTGCTGCCGTTCAGGCCCATGATTTTCATGATGCGGCTCATGAGGCGGGAGACCCGCATCATATATCCGCTGTTTTCCAGCAGGGTGATGGCTCCGAAGAGCAGCACCACGTTGGGAAGAAAGGCCAGCACGCCGCCTACGCCGCCCACCACGCCTTCCCCCAGCAGGGATTGCAGGCGGGGCCACGGTTCCAGCATGCGGCAGGCCCAGATGCTGAACATCTGCGTGCCTGTCTGGATGAGCCTGACCAGAGGGTCGCCGATGGCGAAGCTCAGGAAGAAAATGATGTAAACGATGCACAGGAAGATAAGGGAACCCCATATCCTGTGCATCAGGACGGCGTCCAGCCTGGTTCTCCACCTGTTGTCCTGCGCCTCTGCCTCCCGTTCCATAAATTACCGGGGAGTAACTTAGAACCTGCGAATTTGACAGGCAAGCTTAAAATCCCGGATTTGCGGGAAGGCGGCCGGGCCGTTTGGCCGGCTTTGAGCCGGTGCCTGTTCCGGATTGTTTCCCAGGGAACTGCGGAAGCCCGGCTTCTGCTAGCGGCGCATGGCCGCAAGCCCCTGAATGAACAGAATGGCCGCCGTGCAGCCGAAGACCATGGAGGGCAGGCGCTGGAGCATATATAGCGGGTCCGTGGAGTCGTTCCCGTAAGAGGGGAAGATGAAAGCCATGACCAGTGCAATCAGGGCCAGGCCCCATGCCAACCAGGACACGGCGGGGACGGCAGTGCCGGAGCCAGCGGCAGTGAGCCGGGAGCGGCTTGTTTCCCTGAGGTCGCGCCCATCCGCGTCCCGTCCGGAAGAAGCCGGCTGCTTTTTCTTGACGGGGGGCAGGGATGCCGGTGTTTTTACGGCGTTTTCCGGTTTCTGCCCGGAGGGGGAAGAGGGGGCTTCCCCAAAGGGAAGCCCCGTTTTAACGTGAATCAGTACGCCGCACGCCGTGCAGTGCATGCCGGCTTTTTCATCCAGCCCGGCCGGGTAGGTATACCCGTGCCCGCACAGGGAGCATGTGGCGGATTCTCTCATGATTCAGGCTGAATGGGTGTTAGTCGTCCAGCGGAAGGAGGTCCGCCCTGTCGGCCTTGGTTTCCGGCCTTTGGCGGATTTCCTGGAGCTTGGCTTTCATCTGCTCGCAGATGTCCGGATGCTGGGCTGCTACGTTGTTGAGTTCCTTCGGGTCCTTTTCCAGGTCGAACAGGCTGCCGCCTTCCGGGGACTTGGTCATTTTCGCTCCCAGTCCGTTGATCCCGTCGCGGATGGCTACGCCGGCGGGAATGAACTTCCACTTGCCGTGGCGGATAGCCAGAGCCTTGCCGGTGCTGTTGATGACGTGGTAGTCGCGTCCCTTGGCGGATTTGCCCAGGAGGGCGGGGATCACGTTTTCAGAGTCGCGGAAGGAATTGGCCTTGCCGGGTTCCAGAAGCTGTTCCAGGGAGGCGGCCAGGTCCATTTGGTTGAACAGGGCCTTGCTCGTCGCTCCGGGTTTGACTACTCCGGGCCATTTGACGATGAACGGAATGCGGGAGCCACCTTCCAGAATGCTGTATTTGCCGGCGCGGAAGGGGCCTGCCGGGGAGTGGGTGGCGTTGTCCCGGACGGCAAAATCCTTGTAGCCGTCGTCCAGCACGGGGCCGTTGTCGCTGGAGAAGATCACCAGGGTGTCCTTTTCCAGTCCGGCTTTTTGTAGGGCTTCCGTGATGCGGCGGACGCAGTCGTCCAGTTCCACGGTAACGTCCCCCCGCACGCCATGCTGGCTCTTGCCCACAAAGCGTTTTTCCGGGCAGCGCGGCACGTGGATGTCATGCGTGGCGAACATCAGGAAGAACGGTTCCTTGGCCTTGGCGCTCTTCTGGATGTATTCAATGGCCTTGTTCGTGATCACATCCGCGTTTTCCTCATCCTTCCACAGGGCGCTCTTGCCGCCCTTCATGAAGCCGATGCGGCCGATGCCGTTGATGATGGCCTGGTTGTGCCCGTGGCTCCACATGAGCTTGAGCTGGTCCTTGTTGTCCTTCCCGTTCGGAAGACCGGGGAAGTTGTGCTGGTAGGACACTTCAATGGGGTCGTTCGGGTCCAGGTTGCGGACGTTGCCGTTTTCCAGAATCACGCAGGGAACGCGGTCGCCCGTGGCGGCGAAGATGAAGCTTTCATCAAAGCCGATTTCGTTAGGGCTGGGGGCGATGTGCTTGTTCCAGTCAATCTTCTTTCCCTTTTCCCCCAGGCCCAGGTGCCACTTGCCCACCATGTAGGTTTTATAGCCGTGGGATTGGAGCATCTTGGGCAGCGTGGGCTTCTTGGTGTCAATAATCAGGGCGGCGTCCCCCGGCAGAATGCCCGTGCCTTCCTTGCGCCAGGGATATTCCCCGGTGAACAGGGCATAGCGGGAGGGAGTGCAGACGGAGGTGGTGGAATAGGCGTCCGTAAAGCGGACGCCCTGCTTGGCAAGCTTGTCAATGGAAGGGGTGGGAATCCCCTTGGCTCCATAACAGCCTACGTCTCCATAGCCGAGGTCGTCAGCGTAAATCATGACGATGGCTTTGGGCGGCTTGACCTGGGGCGTGGTGGCGGCCGGGCAGGCCGCCGCCGCCGCCAGGGCAAGCATCAGGTGTAATGCGGGTTTGTTCATGTTGTCAGGTGTGTGTGTTGTTGCGGTTGATCAAAAGATGGTTGGAAAAATGCCGGGATTCTGCCGGGGGAAGGGCCGCGCGGTCTTGGCTGGCGCTTTTAATGAGGTTCCTCCGGCGGCGGCAGGGGCTCCGTCATGGGGCGCATGCTGGCATTCTGCCAGATGTAACGCTTGTAGAGAACCTTGATGGCGGCCGTCAGCGGGACGGCCAGCAGCGCGCCGATCAGGCCGCCCAGGATAAGCGTCCAGATCAGCACGGAGAACATGACCGTGAGCGGATGAAGCTCCACGGAATCCCCCACGATTTTCGGCTGGATGACCCATCCGTCAAACTGGTTGACGGCCAGGAAGATGCCGGAAACGATCAGCACGTGCTGGAAGTCTCCCCACGTAAACCAGGCCAGCAGGACCGCGGGAATGAAGGCGGTGATAATGCCCAGGTAGGGCACGATGCCCAGCACGCAGACCGCCGCGCCGATGGTGACGGCGTACGGCAGGCCGAGCAGTTTCAGGCAGATGGCGATCAGGATGCCTTCAATGATGCTCACCAGCATCTGGCCGCGGAAGAAGGAAATCAGGTATCCGTTGATTTCCTCCATGGTGTCCACCACGTCCTTTCTGAATTTGGAGGCCTTCAGCGGCAGGATGCTGGGCCATTTCTCCCTGATCTTATCCGCTTCCAGCAGAAAATAAAAGGCGAAAATGGGCGTGATCAGGATGCTCACCATGATGCCTATGGTGCTGTAAAGGGCCCTTCCGCCGGAAGTGAGCCAGCTCATCAGCTTGTCCTGGTAAAAGGAGGAATTGATGGTCATGTACGCCCCCAGTTTTTCCCGGGCGGTCCGGGCGTTTCTCAGGTCGTGGACCTCCGCGTCCGTATAATGGCCGGTATTCAGTTCCCGCAGGCTGGTGCTGTAAACGCTGTCAATGGTGCGGGAGATGAAGGGAATTTCAATGGTGGAGTCAATCAGCTCGGAGGTCTTGTCCCAGAGCTCCATCCGGTTGTCGATCAGCTCATCCGTCTGCCGGATCAGGGGAGGGAGGATAGTGGCGCCGAAGCCCACCAGGACGGCCAGAGCCGCGAACATGACCGTGACCACGGCCCAGGGGCGGGAGAATCTGAAGTGCACCAGCCAGGAGACGATGGGTTCCAGCAGGTAGGCCACCACGGCGGCAATCAGGATGGGCAGGAGCACCGGTTCCAGAAAGCCCAGGAGTTTCACCACTTCAAAGATGACGAAGGCCGCGATGCACAGCATCACCAGGATGGCGACGCCCGTCAGGGCGTACCAGCAGGTTTTTTTCTGGAAGGGTGAGGGAATGCGGCAGTCGCCGGCGGCTTCCTGTGAATCCTGTTGTTGTGCGTCGTTCATGCCGGTGGTAGAGAGATGGCTGGATAGGGGCTGGCTCAGGCCGCGGGGGTCTTGTCCGTTTTCCCGTCAGGCGCGGGGGCGGCCTCCTCCGGAGTTTCCGTCGCAGCGGGCGCGGGCTGCTGGTCTCCCGCGGCATCCTGGGGCTGTTCCTTTTCCTCCTGCTGCTTGACGTGGTTTTCAAACTCCTGCTCCGTAATGGCCTGGGGCGTGGGGTAATAATCCCCGGCAGGGGGCGCGGCCGGAACTTCCCAGTGAATGCGCACCAGTCTGTTCCTGCGCTGGACCACAACGCTTGCCTGTGCCCCCCGCTGGGTGGTGACATATTCTACGAGGTCCGGATACGGATTCTTTCTCCCATTGATGGAAACGAGCACGTCCCCCGTTCTGAGGCCGGCGTCCCACGCGGGCGACCATTCGGCTACGTAAGCCTTCATGGGGCCGTTCCCGCTGCGGTCCTGGATGAAGGTGCCCCCCATCAGGTTGAAGGAGGAGGGCGCGGGCATCCGATGGCTGGTGGAGCTGAAATAAAGGGCATTCCCCGGGCCGTCCAGCCAGAACTGGCGCGCGGCCAGCGCGCCGTAGCCCAGGATGATGTCGATGTCGTCGGGAATGCCCATCACTTCCGGATTGGCGAAGCTTTCACAGAGCAGGATGTTCTTCAATTCCAGGGGGCCGAGCTGGAAGGAGCTCACGTGCATGCATTCATGGGCGTAAAAGCCGCCCGCGGCGGGGCTGTAGCCGGAATAAACGCTGACGAACGCGTCCGGGTAGGCCTGCTTGATGGCGTTCCAGCGTTTCTTGGAGATGTAGACGGCATGGGGCGCGCCCGTATCCAGAATGATGCGCCGGCCGTGCTTGTCCGCAATCTGCGGGTAGTCGGAACCGGGTATCAGGGAAAGCTTGTGCCAGCTCCGTATTTTGGAGGGCAGTTTGTTGAAAAAGCGGTGGGAGCGTTTGGGATAATTGATGTTCCACACGTACTTCCGGATGCACTCCCAGCCCAGCAGTCCGTCATACGGCGCCTGGTCCACCATCACCACGTCCTGCTTCCGGGAAATGGGTTCTCCGTCATCCTTCAGGGAAACGGGCACATTGGCCGTGCGCATGGCGCCCCTGCCGCGCAGGCGGGCGCCGATGGATTCCACCGCGGGAGAGAAAAGCAGGGACGTCTGGACCGCTCCCGTGTCCACCCCCATCATCAATTGCGTTCCGGAGCTCCACGCCAGGGCCACGGGGGTGCCGTCCAGCGGGTTGGCCGCGTCAATGGGCGGAGAACTGCTGTCCTGGATAGGCCGGTGCGATACGCAGGAAACGCACAGCATGGTTGCCAGAAGCATGATGGAGGAACGAAACATAAAGCATTCCATTCATAACAAACGGACCAGAGGCTGGCAAGGTTTCCTTCCTGCTTATGGAGCTTTTTGGCGGCATCAGTCCGTAAAACTTGCCACGATGTATCTATCTGATAAGGTAGAAGTATGATATTCAGGTCTTTGGCATATGTGTTTCTTCTGGGCTCCGTGTCATGGGCGGATATTCCGCCTGCTCCGTCTCCCGGTGTTTCCGCTCCTCCGGAGCTGCGCCTGTTCCGGGCATGCATGGAGAAAAGCGGCGGCAGTGTCATGATTTCCCCTTTTTCCCTGTATGAAGTTCTCCGTTACATGCTTCCGGGAGCGGCGGGGGAAACGGAGAAGCAGATGGCGGCCGTATTGCCCGGAGACGGAAAAACCAGGAGGGACTGGACTTTTCTGTCTGGTGATTTTTCGCGCTCGCTGCGCTGTTATTCCGCCAACCGCATTTTTGCAGACCGGTCCGTGGAATTGAAAGACGCCTATAAAAAGGCCGTGGGGCCGGATGCCGTGGCTCAGGCGCCCTTCCGGGAAAACATGGCGGAAGCCGTGCGGCAGGTGAACGCCTGGGCGGCAACGAATACGGGAAACCGCATCAGGAATCTTCTGAATCCGCAGCGGATGAGTGACCGGACGGTGCTTGTGCTGGTGAACGCCATGTATTTGAGGGCGTTCTGGGACAGTAAATTTGAAGGGCGGGACACCGCGCTGCGGACCTTTGTCCGGGAGGACGGCGCTGCCTGCCAGGTGCCCATGATGAAGCAGCAGGTATTCACGGAGGGGAGGTCATGGCCCCGGCAGGGAGGAATGTATTATGAAAAGGACGGCGTGCGGGGGGCAAGCCTGTTTTTTACGGGAGGGAAGGGCGCGCCCGTTTTCATGGCCGTTCTTCCTCCGGAGGGGAGGAAGATGAAGCAATTCATTGACGGGATGACCGCAGAGGACTGGAACGGCATCCTGTCCTCCCTGTCCGCCCGGGATGCCGCGGAAGAAACGCGGAAGCCCGGCGGAAAGCCCCTGGAGCAATATTCCAGATACCATCTGCGGCTGCCGCGTTTCTCCCAGTCTTCCCCCACGCTTTCCCTGAAAAAGGCCCTGGAGGCGCTGGGAATGGAGGACGCGTTTACCGGCCGCGCCGATTTTTCACGGATGGGGAGCTGCGCGCCGGAGCCGTTGAAAATCCATGGCGTGTACCAGAAATGCGCGGTCAGAGTGCGGGAGGAAGGGCTGGATGCGTCCGCTTCCACTGCCGGGGAGATGGATCCATTTGCCGGCGCTCCTCCCCGCGGCAGGGGGCCGGAGATCGAATTCAACCGTCCTTTCCTGTGGCTCATTTACAGCCCGGAGGACCGGGCCGTGCTGTTCATGGGAACTTATGAAGGGCCGGAATGCGGGAAAAAGGAAGGAAAGCCGTGAAGTTTGCGCGCTCCCAAAAATCTTGATTTTCACAGGGGCCCGTATAGGGTAGGGGTGAGCCGTTATGACCACCCCTACGTTTGAAGATGCCGTGAGCCGCATTGTGCGGAAGGATCCCCGTTTTGCGGAACGGGCGTATTCCTTTCTGAAAGATGCGCTGGATTTCACCATGCAGCGCATTGAAGAGCAGGAAAACGGCTCCCAGCGGCATGTCAGCGGGCAGGAATTGCTGGAAGGCTTCCGGGATTACGCCCTCGCCCAGTTCGGCCCCATGGCCTCCACCGTATTAAAGGAATGGGGGCTGAGAAACGGGAAAAATGTGGGAGAGATGGTTTTCCTGCTGATTGAGGAGGATGTGTTTTCCAAGCAGCCGGAGGATTCCCTGGACGATTTCAAGGGGTTCATGAGTTTCCGCAAGGCCTTTGAAGAGCCTTACGAATTCCAGGAGCAGCCCAGTTGACCCCCCGTACCGCCATGAGCAAGGAACCCGATGTACGCTGGCCCGCTGAATGGGAACCGCAGGACGCCGTCTGGCTCTCCTGGCCCCACCGCAGGGATTTGTGGCAGGGCGGCCTGGATGAATTGCAGCAGACCTACGGGCGCGTAGCCGCCGCCATTGCCCCGCATGCCCGCGTGTGCGTGAATGCCGCGGAACCCCTTCATCCGGGCATCAGGCAGGCGATGCAGGCCGCCGGGGTGCGGGAGGACCAGTACCGCCTGTTCAATCATCCGGCCAACGATGTCTGGTGCCGGGACCACGGCCCCGTCTTCGTGCAGGGCGTGGAGGACGGCTCCCTGATGCTGGCGGACTGGCAATTTAACGCCTGGGGCGGCAAATTTGCTCCGTGGGACCTGGACAACGGCATTCCCTCCCTGATCGGCGCTTCCCTGGGGCTTCCCGTGCGCAGCTCCTCCATGGTTCTGGAAGGGGGCGCGATTGAAGGCAACGGGGACGGCCTGCTGGTGACGACGGAATCCGTGCTGCTGAATCCCAACCGCAACCCGGAATGGAGCCGCGCCATGATTGAGGAGGAATTGCGGCGCATGCTGGGCGCCAGGTCCATTTTCTGGCTCGGTTCCGGCATTGAGGGGGATGATACGGACGGGCACATTGACGACATGGTGCGCTTTGTGTGCCGGGATGCCGTGGTCTCCATCGTGGAGACGGACTCATCCTCCCCCCATTACCGCGCCCTGGCGGAAAATAATGAACGCCTGCAGGATTTGAGGGGCGTGGACGGTTCCGGCGTGGAGGTGATTCCCCTCCCGATGCCGGACCCCCTCCATGCGGAGGACTGGCGGCTGGACCAGCTCCCGGCCAGTTACGCCAATTTCCTCATCGTGAATGAAGCCGTCATCGTTCCCGTGTTCAACCAGCCCCGGAATGACGACCGCGCCCTGGGCATTCTGCGGGAATGCTTCAGCGGAAAACAGGTAGTCGGCGTGGACGCCCGCAAGCTGGTGCTGGAAGGCGGAGCCATCCACTGCATCACGCAGCAGCAGCCTGGGCCGAGGAAGGAGGCCCCATGAACGGAGAGGAAGGCGTAACGGTGGATGTGATTCTGCCGATGGAGAAGGCCGGCGACGACCGCGCGCGCCGCGCCGCCGTGGCGGAAAAGCTGGGCATTTCCCCCTCCCGCATCAGGGAATTGCGGCTGGTGAAGGAATCCATTGACTCCCGGCAGAAAAACATTTTGTTCCAGCTCCGTCTGCTGGCGGGGGTGGACGGCCCTCTGCCTCCGGAAGAACCTCTTTCCCGGGACTATCCTCCCGTCAGGCCCGGCGCCCCGGTGGCGCTGATTGTGGGATTCGGACCTGCCGGAATGTTCGCCGCGCTCCGCTGCCTGGAGCTGGGGATGAAACCCGTGGTTCTGGAACGGGGGAAGGACGTCTCCTCCCGCCGGTTTGACCTGGCCCCCATCCTGCGGCAGGGCACCGTGATGGAGGATTCCAATTACTGCTTTGGGGAAGGCGGCGCGGGCACGTTCTCGGACGGCAAGCTGTTTACGCGCGCGACCAAGCGCGGCCCCGTGCGGGAGGTTTATGAAATTTTCGTGGCCCACGGCGCGCCGCGGGAAATCCTGACGGACGCCCATCCGCACATCGGCTCCAACCTGCTGCCCAACGTCGTGAAAGCCATCCGGGAATCCATCCTGAGCGCGGGCGGGGAAATCCATTTCAACGCGCGGGTGGAGCATTTGCTCCGTTCCGCGGACGGCCGCCGCATACGCGGCGCGGTCTGTGCGGATGGCCGGGAATTTGCGGCGGACGCCGTTCTGCTGGCTACCGGGCACAGCGCGCGGGACGTGTACCGCATGATGCTGGCGGAGGGGCTGGCCCTGGAACAGAAGCCCTTTGCCGTGGGCGTGCGCATTGAACATCCCCAGGCGTTCGTGGATGCCCGCCAGTACCATCTGCGCCCGGACCGGAAACGCCCGGAACAGCTTCCGGCGGCGCGCTATTCCGTGACGACCACCATTCGGGACCGCGGCGTCCACTCCTTCTGCATGTGCCCCGGAGGCTTCATTGTTCCCGCCGCTACGGAAAATGACGAGGTGGTGGTCAACGGCATGTCCCTGGCCCGGCGGGATTCCCCGTTTGCCAACGCCGGCTTTGTGGTCAGCGTGCATCCGGAAGATACGGAATCCTTCCGCAGGGAGCACGGCGTGCTGGCGGGCGTGGCGTACCAGAAGGCGCTGGAGACCGCTTCCAGCCGCGCCGGCGGAGGCATGCAGAAGGCCCCGGCCCAGAAAGTGGAGGATTTCCTGAAAGGGCGCGTCTCCTCCTCCCTGCTTCCCACCAGCTACCACCCCGGCATTACATCCCACCCCCTGCATGAACTGCTTCCGGGGGAAATCGTCTGGCGCATGCGGGAAGGGCTGCGGCAGTTTGACCATAAATGGCGCGGTTTTGCCGGGGCCTCCGCCCAGCTCATCGGCTGCGAGACGCGCACCAGTTCCCCCGTGCGCATTCCGCGGGACCCCGCCACGCTGGAGCATCCCGGGCTGGAAGGGCTGTATCCCTGCGGGGAAGGGGCCGGGTATGCCGGCGGCATTGTTTCCGCCGCCCTGGACGGCCGCCGCTGCGCGGAGGCCATGGCGCGGCAGATGTCCCGTTGAGGGATGCGGCGCTCCATGAATCCCTTTTCAAGCTTTGCCGTGCAAATTCCGGCATCCCCGCCGTTGGCCTTGTAAAAACAGCCTTTCGTTCCGGAAATGATTGGGGCGAGCAAGACGGTGGGGAAGCGGCTGGAGGAACGGTATTGCCGGAATACATGTTTGTGGTATGGTGTCTTCATGGGTAAGATGGTTCGTTTTCTGATCGTTTTAAGTTTATCGGGAATGGCGGCCGCCCAGGATATTGCTCCTCCCGCCGTGCCGGACTTGAACCGGGATACGGAGGAAGGAAGGGTGCGGGAAAGGAATCGTAAAGAAATTCGGAGCTTTCTTGCCCAGTTGTGCCTTGTCCGGAACCTTCCTTCCTTTGAAGTAATAATCAGAGGCGGCAACGGACTGGCTACGGAATTTTATCAGGTAATCCTGGAGGAATTCCCGGAAAATGCCCTGAAACGCTGTCCTGCGGATTTTCAGGAACTGGTCGTTGTAAAAAAGAGCAAGATACAGGAATTCCTGGACGGGCTTGAAAAGAATATTGTCTGGCCTTACGTGGCGGATGAAGAAGTGGCCGCCTTGCTGTTCAAGTACGGCTTGAAGGATGAAGAGGAACGGATTGCACTCTGGGTAACTTCCAGGCTCGGTTTCAGGAAAAGTGACACTCCCGCGTTTAAAGCCCGGCGAATCCGTGAACTGAAAGAGGAGATGGAGGCCGGGAAAGTCGTGGTTCCCGAAAATATTGGCGAGGCTGAGGAAATGGAGGACGGGGAGGTGATGGAAGATGTTTGAGAAGAAAGCCGTTATCTTCCGTTTTGCCTCCTGCCCGGTGGCGGAATCTGCCCCTGGTGGAGCGAACGTGCGGAAAGCCGTGGAAGGGATTGATTGCTTTCCGCGGCTCCCATTCCGCAACGTGGAGGTTTTAAGTTTTCCCGGTGAAGACGTCCCGGAAACGTAAAATATTAAAGGAACAAGGGATTACCGCAGATTTCGAACGATCGGGAAGCCCCGCTGTCCAAAAGTGAACCATGAGAATGCCCCTGAACTTTTTATTGCTGTGCCCCGTGCTGTTTGCGCTGTCCGGTGCCGCCCAGGATGTCGGGGCGCCCGGAATGCCGAATGTGGATTTGGAAACGCCTTCCGGGCAGAAGCTGGCGGCGGAGAAGGCGACTATCCGCAAATTCTTCGTGCTGCTTTATTTAGCCGTTCTCCTGCCGGTCGTGGAAAACCAGGGCGAGGTATTCAGGGAAAAGGACCTTTATCCCCTGATACTGGCGGCTTTTCCTGAACAGGAATTGAAGGAATGCCCGCAAAAGCTCCAAAAGCTGATGAATGCCAGGGTTCAGGCTCTGAAAGAGGCGGCGGACGGAAAAAGGGATTTGCAGTCCGAGCCGTTTAATCCGGAAGACCCGGAGGTTCTGGCCTTTCTGGCGGAATACGGCATGGAGGACATGTGCCGCCAGGCCTTGAACTGGATGGAGCGGGAAGTCAACGCCCGCGGCAACATGGACCAGGACTCGTTTGCCCAAGCGTTCAAGCAATTTCGCGATCATGTCCGTTCAGGGCGCCTCGTCATGCCGGAGACGGTGGAGGAATAAGTCCGGTAGTTGTTCCGCTCCGGCGTTTTTCCGGAAGAAAGGGCAAGCCTGTTGCGGCGGATGCCCGGAATCCACGGCATCCGGCGTATGGGCGGCTGTGCGGGAAGGTCCATGAATGGGAAAAGAAGCGGCCCCGGCACGGAATGGCGGAAAACTTATTGCCCGCGGACGGTCCCGTGGTATGCTGTGAATATGGCTGGCATGAGTCGCTTTTTATTGATTGTTTTATTATTATGCGGGGCGTTCCCTCTTTTCTCCCGTGCTCAGGATATTGCTTCACCGGGAATGCCTGTCGTTGATTTGGATTCCGAGACCGGGAAAAAAATTCAGGAGGAGCGTGCCGTCATATGCGGTTTTATGGTTGTACTGGTTTTGAATCAGATGATTTTAATGCTGGAAGAGGATCCTGCGGAGAAAATGGATGATGAACAATTCGACAAGGTTTTTAAGGAATATTGCAACCGATGCAATGAAATGAATGCTCCCATGATGGAAAAATACCGTTTGAGGGAACGCAGTTCTCTTTTTTTCCGGATGCTGGAAAGCAAGGTGATAGGATTGAACAGGGAGGAGCGCATGAAGGCGCTTCAACGAATGAAGGACGACCTGATTGCCGGAAAGCTGAAAATTCCAGGGGAAAATGAAGGAATGGAAGAAGAAACCGGATTGATAAGATGATGCTGAATGTAGTTTTCTGTGCAGTTCTGGCATGGGCATGCTGGCTGGGAATGGTGCGGGGGCAGGATGTTGCTTTTACGCAGGAACCGTCCGTGCGGGAGGCGCAGAGTGCGGAGGAAAAACTGTTCAGGGACCGGGACGCCATTATCCGGCTCATGATGTGGAGCATGCTGTATCTGGAGAAAAGGGCGCCGCTGCTGGACCGGATGCCGATGGAGGGCGTGCACCGCGCTTTTTTGGAATCGTACATAGCCGTTCCCGTCAGACTGGTGGAGGAATGCCCCCCGGATTACCGCAAGGTGTTTTGGCTGGTGGATGCCATGAGCAAGGCCTTTCTTCAGCGTATGGAAAAAGAGAAGCTGGCGGGAAAGGAATTGATCCGGGAGTACGGCGTTTATGTTAAGGCATGCAATGAATTGCTGCTTCCCGTCGTTTCCCGGTATCCGCTTTCCGAAAGGTTTCAGCAGGTGGACCGGGAGCTCAGAAGGCAGATGAAAGCGGCCACAGACCGGGAAGCGCTCATCACGGCCCTGATGGAGCAGATGGAGGATGTGGAACGCAGTCTTCCTCCTCCGGAAAAAGAAGGGGCTGTCTCTCCGGAGAAAAAGTGTGGGGAGAAGGTGGAATAAGGATGGACTTTATCCCCGGCAGATGCTCTTATCAACTAATGATCAAGCTGATTTTAGCCGCAGGCTTGGCGGGCTGCTGCCTGGGAATGGCGCAGGGGCAGGATGTGGCGTCACCCTTCATGCCGAATGTGGACGGGTACCGGCAGACGCCGGAATTTGCCCGGGAACGTGCCGCCGTTGCCAGGTACATGTTTTTCTGGACCTTGTGCGGGCGGATTGCCATCCTGGAATCTGATATTAAGGGAAATGTTAATGCGGGGCTGCTTTGCAAGCGGCTGCTGAACCTGCTTCCTGAAAATATTTCAGCCGGGTGTCCGGAGATGTTCCGGAAAGAATGGATGGAGCATGTGGAAAAAATAAAAGCCGCGTTGAATGAAAATCCCGAATGGATGGAGACGCCGCAAGGGAAAAAGGAATGTGCTGCGATAGAGGCTGTGATGAAACGCCTGGATGAGCGGTATGGAATAGAACGAGCGATTTATTTGTCCAATGAATGGCTTGATAAGCGGTTGGAGACCGGGAAAAGGAATGATGCCCCTGAAATATTCCTGAAGGATTTGCTCCGGTTGAAGAAGGACTTTGAGTCCGGGAAACTGGCTGTTCCTGTGGAGTTTATATCCCAAGAGAGGAAGGAAGGATGAGAAGGCTGAGCTTGTTGCTGTTTCCGGTGCGGGAAAGAAAAAAGGTTTTCACCGCTGAAAAGGCGATGAAATTATTCAAATGGTTTTCCCTGGCGGGTATGGCATGGGGATGCGGTTGTGGCGTATTGAGCGGACAGGACGTTGTGGAACCGCTCATGCCGAATGTGGATTTGGAAGTGCAGCAGTTCAGGAAAGCCAGCGCGGCTATCCTCAAGTACCGTGTCATGCTTGAATTGTGCTGTGAAATTATTTCCCTGGAACGGGGAACTCCGTCCGGCGACAGGAGTAAAAGCATGTTTGACCTCATGCCGGAACGGTTTGAGGCGGAATGTCCGCCTGATTTCCGGGAGTCGTATATTGACGTCCTGAAGATGGTGGATGAATACTGGAAGGGAGATTTTTCCCGGAAAGACATATCCGTTGTGCAGAATCTCATGGCCAGTCTGGACGAGGCCAGGGAACGGTTTGACCATCAATATGATTTGGGCCGCTCCATGAATGCGTTGATTGACTGGCTGGACCGTGGGACGATGAAGAGGGAGGGGGAAAGCGCCCCTGACCTTTTGAAGCGCCTTTACCAGTGGAAAAAGGACCTTGAGTCAGGCAAGGCGGTTATTCCGGAGGATGCGGGAGACCCTTCCGGAAGCTCCGGGCAGTGGAGACGCGGAACAGGGGAAGAGGCGGTTTCACAGGCAGACCATGAAAGAGATGGGTGAAATGGGGGAAAAGGCGTGTGCCCGGTGAGGCCGTTCCGGAGTTTTGGCGCCTCCGTCCGGGCATCCTTCACGCCCGCGGCCCCCGCCGTTTTTTTTGAAGGTTAAGTCTTGCCAGGGCAGGGGGCTTGGGGCCATAATCTGCAAGTTTCACAACCGCACACACAGCCATGAAAGTCATCGTCATCTACGGCAGCCCGAATGATAAGCCCTTTATGGAACCCGCCCGCGAGTATTTTGCTCAGGAGAATGTTCCGTATGAAGAAACCGTCCTGTCCGCCCACCGCGACCTCCCGGAGCTGGTCAAGTTCCTGGGTGAGCTGGAAGCCAGCGGGGAAAAGGCCGTCATTCTGGCTGTGGCCGGGCTGTCCGCCGCCCTTCCCGGCGTGGTGGTGATGAGCTGCTCCCTTCCGGTCATCGGCGTGCCCGTTCCCGGAGGCCCCCTGAACGGCATTGACGCCCTGCTGGCGATCGCCCAGTGCCCGGGCGGAGTGCCCTGCACCACGGTGGGCCTGCACAAGAAGACCCCCGTCAACGCCGCCATGGCCGCCCACCGCATCCTGAAGCTGGCCGGCCTGTAACGTTCACTCCTTTCCCATCAGATGACTCCTCCTCCGTCACAGGAAATCGTGTTGGACGGCCCGGGGATTTCCCGTGCGCTGGAGCGCATGGCCCACGGCATCGTGGCCCGCTTTCCCGGGGAACCGCTCGCCATCGTCGGCCTGCTCAGCCAGGGGGACGTCATCGCCCGGAGGCTGGTGGACAAGGTGAAGGAGCTGGGCGTGGAAGCCCAGTACGGCGCCATTGACATTTCCCTGTACCGGGATGACATTTTCAAGCTGGAGGTCCGCCCCTCCCTCCGTTCCTCCAACCTGCCGTTTTCCACGGATGACATGAGGGTGGTGCTGGTGGACGACGTCCTCTACACGGGCCGCACCGTGCGCGCGGCCCTGAACGCCCTCTTCGACTACGGCCGCCCGGCCCGCATTGAACTGGCGTGCCTGATTGACCGCGGAGGGCGGGAAGTGCCCATCCAGCCGGATTACACGGGCCATGTGCTGGACCACGCCGGAGCCAAGGTCATCGTGAGCATGAAGGAGGCCGACGGCGAGGACCGCGTAATCATCTCCTCCCACTAGACACTTTTCAATCCATTACCCGTTTTCCATGAATCCCCGCAAGGACCTTCTCAACATCTCCTCGTTGACTGACGAGGAAATTCATACGCTGCTGGATTCGGCCGGTCCGATGAAGGAGCTCTTCACCAAAAGCGTTAAAAAGGTGCCTGCCCTGAAAGGGAAGTCCGTTTTGACGCTTTTTTATGAGCCCAGCACCCGCACCCGCTCCTCCTTTGAGGTAGCGGCGGAACGCCTGTCCGCGGACGTGACCAACTTCACGGTGTCCACCTCTTCCGTGGTGAAGGGAGAATCCGTGCAGGACACGATCGCCACACTCCAGGCCATGAAGGTGGATTACGTGATCGTGCGCCATTACAACAGCGGCCTGCCGAATGTGATTGCGCGCCATACCTGCGCCAGCGTGATCAACGCCGGGGACGGGGCCCATGCCCATCCCTCCCAGGCGCTGCTGGACTCCTTCACCATCCGGGAGGTGTTTCCGGAGGTAAGGGGCAAGCGCGTGCTCATCGTGGGGGACATCCTGCATTCCCGCGTGGCGCGTTCCACCTCCCTGCTGATGAAGAGGCTGGGGATGGAAGTGGCCTACCTGGGGCCCGGCTCCCTGGTGCCGCGCACGGAGCACTCCGGCATCCCGCGCTTTTCCGATTTCAATGAGGCGTTCGCCTGGAAGCCGGACGTGATTTACCTGCTGCGCGTGCAGAAGGAGCGGCAGGACGCCCCCTTCTTCCCCAGCGCCCGGGAATACAACAAGATTTACGGCGTCACGGAAGAACGCCTGAAGCGCATTTCAGATGAAGGCCTGTATATCATGCACCCCGGCCCGGTCAACCGCGGCGTGGAAATCTGCGACCTGGCGATGGATTATGAGCGCTGCCTGATCAACCGGCAAGTGGAAAACGGCATCGCCTGCCGCATGTCCATCCTTTACCATCTCACCCCGCAAACCCAGCACTGATTGCTCATGAAAACTTCCGTACTTATTCGCAATGCCCGGACGGCGGACGGTTCCGCTCCGGTGGATCTTCTTGTTTCCGGAGGGGTAATCGCCGCAAAGGCCCCCGCCGGGACGCTCCCGGAGGATGCCGCAGAAAAGGTGCTGGACGCCTCCGGAAAGCTGGTTCTGCCCGGCCTGTTTGACCTTCACGCCCACCTGTGCCAGCCCGGCCGTGAGGACAAGGAACGCGTGGCCACGGCTACCGCGGCCGCCCTGCATGGCGGCGTGACCGGCCTGATGGCCATGCCGGATACCGATCCCGTGATGGACAATGCCGCCCAGATCACCACGTTCATGGAAATCTGCCGCACGGATGCGCTGGTGGAGGTCATCCCCTCCGGTTGCCTGACCAAGGGGGACGGCGGGGAAGAGCAGGCCTCCTATGACTCCCTGCGCGCCAAGGGCGTGCGCTTCATCACAGACGGGGACCGCGCGCCGGACAACATGCTGCTGCTGTACCGCGCCATGCAGTACGCCAGCAACCTGAATCTTACCTTCGCCCTGCGGGGGGACGTGCCGTCCCTGACGGCCAAGGCCACCATGCACCCGGGCACCACCTCCTACCGCCTGGGATTGACGGGCTCTCCCTCCTGCGCGGAGGAAATAGGAATGGAAACCATCATCCGCCTTTCCGTGGATACGGGCAACTCCCTGCACGTCCAGACCGTTTCCACCGCCGGCAGCGTGGACATCCTGCGCCGCTGCAAGCCGGTGACCGCCGGGCTGAGCGCGGAAACGGCGCTCCACCACCTCCTCTTCACGCATGAAGACGTGGGCCGCTACGATACCAGCTACAAGACGCTCCCGCCCCTGCGCGGGCAGTCGGACGTGGACGCCCTGATCGCCGCGGTGAATGACGGCACCATTGACTGCATCGTCTCCGACCACACGCCCTGCACGCCGTTCTCCAAGCTTCAGGACTTCGTCGTCGCGCCGCAGGGAATGATTGCGCTGGATACGTTCCTGCCCGCCATTTACCAGTATCTGGTGGAACCCGGGAAAATGTCCTGGCAGACGGTGGCGCGCGCCTGCAGTGACGCTCCCCGCAGGCTCATGGGGCTGGCTCCCGTTTCTTTGGAAGAAGGCGCTCCGGCCAATCTGGTGGTGTTTGACCCGGAGGGTGAAACGCCCGTCACGGATGAAACGCTCCGCAGCCGCGCCCGGAACACCCCTTTCCTGGGCAAAACCCTCAAAGGGAAGGTGGAAGCCGTAGTGCTCGGAGAACAGCTCCACTGCTTCTGACGAAAGCGTAACGCAGAAAGACCGGAGACTGTTAATTATTAACTATTAGCTATTAACTGCCGCTTGCATCCTGTCGCCCGCGTCAGCACGTGTTATCCGGACAAGTTCGGCGTACCGCGCCAGAGCGGGCTGGTTCCGGGTGCGCGTGCGCGGCTGGTATTTGAGCCGCCGTTCCGTCATCCGGATGCCGTCCGCGGCCTGGAAGGGTTTTCCCACCTGTGGCTGATCTGGGTATTCAGTGAAAACGTAAACGAGGGATGGAGCCCTACGGTCCGGCCTCCGCGGCTGGGGGGCAACGTGCGCATGGGCGTGTTCGCCACGCGCGCGCCGTTCCGTCCCAACCCCATCGGCCTGTCCGCTGTCAGGCTGGAAAAGGTGGAACTGCACCCGCAGGATGGCCCGGTGCTGCACCTTTCCGGCTTGGACCTGGTGGACGGCACGCCCATTCTGGACATCAAGCCATATGTTCCGCTGGCGGACTGCATTCCGGAGGCTTCGGAAGGATTTACGGCTGTTCCCTATGAACGGCTGGACGTGGAAATCCCCGCCGCTCTTGGCGGCACCATGACCCCGGAGGAACGGAAAGCGCTGGCGGATACGCTGGCCTTGGATCCGCGCCCGCAGTACCAGGACGATCCGGAACGGGTTTACGGCCTCCTGTTTTCCGGCTGGGAGGTGAAATTCAGGGTGGAAGGCAGCCGGCTGCTGGTGCTGGCCCTTCATGAAATCAAAGCTGGGTGAAGTACGGCGCGGGAGGCATGATGCGAGCAGCATGCCATCGCTGGAAGGGGGAAATAGTATGGAAAAACTGCTTCTTCTCCCGTGTCTGATGCGCTTTTTCTTTTGCCTGCAACTCCTCTCCCTTGATGCCGGAGTGGCTGGCCCCGGAGGATTCAGGAGGCTGCGCCCGGAGGAAGTGGAAGATGCAAGGTACCGGAAAACTTTCCTTCTGCCGCGTTCTATGGGCTCCCGCCCTCTGTTTCAGGGGTCTTTTTCAAGGCAGGGCCGGGGCTTGCTTTACATGACCGGGGGGAGTAACCTTCCGCCCGGACTTCGGAGGTAGCGCCGGGGTGTTTAAGGGGATGAACAATGACCGTCAGATAGTTGAAGCGTTTGAAAGGAACTTCCGTGACTACGGGGAACTGGGCGCCTCCGTTTCCGTCTGGAAGGACGGAAAGGAAATCGTTTCCCTTCATTCCGGGTTTGCCGTAGCGGATGAAACGCGCCCGTGGACGGAACACTCGCTGGTGCCCGTTTACTCTGCTACCAAGGGAGCCTCTTCCGCCGCCCTGCTGCTGGCCCTGCACCGGCAGGGAGCCTCACCGCAGATGAGCATGGGGGAACTGTGGCCGGAATTCCCGCTGCCTTACGCATCCATCGCGCAGATGATGTCCCACCAGTGCGGCCTGGCGGCCTTTTCCCGGACGGCCAGCGTGTTTGACCATGAGGACTGCGTGCGCGCCCTGGAGGAAACCGTTCCGGCGTGGCGGCCCCCGGAGCACGGCTACCATCCGCATACCTACGGCGTGATGCTGGATGAACTCATGCTGCGCCTGACCGGGAAACGCCTGTGGCGTTACTGGGAGGAATGCATCCGTACGCCGCTGGACCTGGACTTTTACATCCGCCTGCCGGAATCCGAATTCAGCCGGGTGGCGACCTTGTACCCCGGCAAGATGGACATGTCCAACATGGGCACGCCGTTTTATCAGGAATACATGAAAAAAGGCACGCCCGTGAACCGCGCGTTCAACACCCTGACAGGCCTGAACAGCGTGCGCCAGATGAACACGCCGGAAGCGTGGACGTCCGGAGCCCCGGCATTCGGTGGCGTGGCCTCCGCCCGCGGCATGGCGCAATTCTACCAGGCCTGCCTGGGGCTGGATGAACTACGGATATTCCCTTCCGCCGTGCGCGGCTGGATGCAAGACATTGTCATTGACGGCCCGGACCTGACCCTGAAAACGCCCACTGCCTTTTCCTGCGGCTTCATGCACGATCCTGCGGATCCCGTCACGGGCCGCAAGCTGCGCCGCCTGTTCGGTTCCGGCGGCTTCGGGCACGCCGGGGCGGGCGGCTCCCACGCCTTTGCGGACCCGGTCTGCGGCCTCTCCTTCGGCTACGCGATGAACCGCATGGACCTGAACGTGCTGCCCGGCGTGAAGACCCGGAACCTTATCAGTGCAGTGATGAAGGAAATGGAGGAGAGGCCGGAGGCCTGACCTTTCTCCCGGAAAGAGCCGGAGGGCGGAGGAAGAAAAACCGTTCTTCCTGAGTAGGAGGGAGATTTTCCGTATGCGCCGTCTCTTTCAAGTACGGTTGTTTTCGGGAGCCTGCGCCGCTCCCTCTTCAATGGTCTCATTGGGTATCCAGCCTTTCTCCCGGTCGCTTGTTCTCCGGACCCACGTCCACCCGTTCAGCGTCCTGATCTTGACGATCTCTTCCCCCGGGTCTACGTTCAATTCCCTAGCGCTGTAATCTTCCAGCACCGTTCCCCGCGTTCCGTCTCCCGGAAAGTCAATCAATTGAACGGGAACCCAGCCTCCTGTCCCTTTACTGTTTTCCGCCCATATCCAGTCCTTCCAGTTTTCCTCCGGAGCTCTTTCCCCCAGCGTAACGCTTTCCCCCTTTTTCAATTTGATGGGATGTTCATATTCCGTCCTGTGTGAAGCGATCGTTTTAAAGATTACCTGGGGGGCGCCGTTTGTTTTCATGTGGTGATGATTTTCCGTTTTCAGTGAGATGGCCTTTGTTGGAACCCGTGTGCCGGATTCCGGTTCGGTTCTCCCCTATCCTGCCTGTAGTCCCGTCATCCTTCAATCCTGTATTGAAGCTCCGCCGCCGGGAACGGGTCATTATGCCCGGGAGGCCTGTGCAATTATTGGTGATCGGAAGAAAGTATGGACCCTATTTCCCCGGATCCCGGGCGCTCCGTACTTCCGCGGCGTTCCATGGCATCTCCCGGCAGGTAAAAAAACTTCTCCCTGCGCCATCCGTCATGGAGGAGCGCAGGGAGAAGAAGTGTTTTAAAGATGAAGAAGCCGCTGTTTTAACGGAGAAAGCGCGTCCGGCTCCGGAAAGCCGTCTTTTACCACCCTCCGCCCAGGGCGCGGGCGAGCTGGACGACGGCCTTGCGGATGTTCTGCTTCATGGTGACCAGGGATTCCTCCGAGCTGAGCCAGGAGCGCTGGGCCGTGATGACGTTCAGGAAGTCCGTCTGGCCGTTGATGTACAGGGTGCGGGAGAGCAGGAAGGCTTCTCTGTTGGCGTTGTTTTCCTTGTGCAGGTATTGCATCTGGGAGGTGTAGTTGCCGTAGGCGATCAGGGCGTCCTCCACCTCGGAGACGGCGGTGATGAGCGTCTTGCGGTAGGTTTCCGCGGCTTGTTCCGCCGCGGCTTTCTGGGCGCGCACCGTGGCTCTCAGGGCTCCGCCCTGGAACAGGGGCTGGAGCAGGTTGCCGCCCAGGGACCACGCGTTGTTGTTTTCCCGGAAGAGCTGGCCGAAGTCTCCGCCGCGGCTGGAGAGGGATCCCGTCAGGCTGAAGCGGGGGTACAGGTCCGCCACGGCTACGCCTACGTTGGCTACGGCCACGTGCAGGTCCGCTTCAGCGGCGATGACGTCGGGCCTGCGCCGCAGGAGTTCGGAGGGGAGGCCGACCGGCACGACGGGCGTTTTTTCAAAGACGGAGGCTTTGGGGAGCGTCAGCTCCACGCGGGAGTTGTACGTGCCCAGCAGCACGGAGAGCTGGTTTTTGGCGGAGGCCACCTGTGCTTCCAGCGCCGGGATGCGGCTTTCCGTGGAGGCGACGGTGGAGGTGGCCTGTTCCACGTCCAGGCGGGGGGCGAATTCCGATTTGTAGCGTTTTTCCGCAATGGTGAGGGTGTTGCGTTGGATTTCCAGCTGTTCCCGGGCGATGCGGAGCTGTTCGCAGGCGGTGATCCAGTCAAAGTAGGCCGTGGCGACGTCCGCCAGCAGGGCCGTGCGCACGGCGCCCGCGGAGGCTTCCGTAGACATGAGGGAGGCGCGGTAGGCCTCAATGGAACGCCGGTTGCCGCCGAAGAGGTCCAGCTCCCAGGAGGTGGACGCCCCCAGGGTGAAGTCCTGGGAGGTGGAGCTGCGGAAGCCCCGGTCCGGGGACAGGCTCCAGCCGGCGCTGGCGTCTGCGGAGGGTAGCAGGGAGGCCTGGGAGACGCGGAGCCTTTCCCTGGCTTCCCGGATGCGGAGCAGGGCTACCTTCATATCCGGATTGTTGTTGAGGGAGGTGGAGACCAGGCGGTTGAGCTGGGGGTCCCCGAAGATGTTCCACCAGGAGCGCAGGTCCTTGTCAGAGCTGCGGGGGGGCCTGCTCTCCGCCCAGGCGGCGGGGAGGTCGTTGGCTGGCGGCCGGAAGTCCGGGCCTACCATGCAGGAGCTCAGGCAGCATGCGGCCAGGAGAGGGAGATGTTTGAACATGGATGACATGGGAAAGGAAGAAGTAAGGTGTTATTCGTGTCGCAGGGCGTCGATGGGGTCCATCTTGGACGCCTTCCAGGACGGGTACCATCCGAAGGCCAGGCCGATGAACACGGAGACGCCCACCGCCAGGGCCATGGCTTCCGGGGAGGAGGCGGTGGCCCAGTTCATGGTGCGGCTGACGATGATGGAGATGGCCTTGCCGAGCGCGATGCCCAGCGCGCCGCCCACCACGCAGAGCAGAACCGCTTCCAGCAGGAACTGGCGCATGATGTCCTGCGGACGGGCGCCCACCGCCATGCGCAGGCCGATTTCCTTGGTGCGCTCCGTGACGGAGACGAGCATGATGTTCATGATGCCCACGCCGCCTACGACCAGGGAGATCATGGCCACGATCATCAGCAGGTTGGTCATTACCTCCGTGGTGCTGCTCATGGCGCGGGACATTTCAGCCATGTCCCATACCCGGAAGTCGTCCAGCTGGCCGTCCTTGAGGTTGTGCTTGGCGCGGATGACTTCCGTGATCTGGTCGATCGCCTCGGAGGAGCGCTCCGGGTCCGCAATCTGCGCCATGATGGAGTCAATGTTGTTGAAGCGCCGCGGGTGGGGGGCGTCCGTGTAGGGCTGGTCCGTGGTTTCCGTGTAGTAATCCACGGAATTGGCGGTGTATTTGTCCGCCCGGTTGAAGGTGGTGGTGGATTTGCCGGAGGAAGTGGAGGCGGAACCGCCGCCCAGGCCCTGGAGGCGGTAGCGGATGCTCGTCCAGGGCAGGATGATGGAGTCGTCCTGGTCGCGGCCCATCATGTTGGCGCCCTTTTTCTGGAGGATGCCGATGACCTTGAACATGACGTTCTTGATGCGGATGTCCTTGCCCAGCGGGTCTTCATCCCCAAAGAGCTCCCTGGCTACCGTCTGGCCGATGACGCACACGCGCCTGGCCTGCTCCACGTCTTCCTCGGAAAAGGGCTGGCCGCGGTCCATGTCATACCAGCTCTTGATTTTCAGGTATTCCACGGAACCGCCTTCCACGGTTTCCGGGCTCCAGTTCTTGTTGCCGTAAATGACTTGGCCGCTGGCGCGCACTACGGGCGTGGCACGCAGGACCATGGGGCAGTCCTTCGCGATGGCCTCGCAGTCCGCGTTGGTCAGGGAGGCCCGGCCGCCTGCGCCGGTATTGACGCCGCTCTTGGAGATGGCGCCGGGGCGGATGTTCAGCGTATCCGCCCCCATGGAGGCGATGGTGTTTTTAATCTGGAGCGTGGACCCCTGGCCGATTTCCACCATGGCGATCACCGCTGCAATGCCGATGATGATGCCCAGGATGGTGAGCGCCGCGCGCATGGGGTTGCGCACCAGGGCCTTGATGCAGGTTTTAAGGAGAGGAAGGAATTTCATACGTCGTCCTTGCTTAGCGTGTCGGAAATCCCTTCGCAGATGAGGCCGTCCGCCATGTTGATGGCCCGGTCCGTGAAGGCGGCTATTTTGGGGTCGTGCGTCACCAGGATGACCGTGATTCCCTGGCGGCGGTTCAGGTCCTTGAACATGTGCAGCACTTCCTTGGAGGTGGTGGAGTCCAGGTTCCCCGTGGGTTCGTCCGCCAGCAGGATGCTGGGGTTGTTGATGAGGGAGCGGGCGATGGCTACGCGCTGCTGCTGGCCGCCGGAGAGCTGGGCCGGGGTGTGGTCCATGCGGTCGGAAAGGCCCACCAGGTTCAGCAGCTCCACCGAACGTTCGCGCATGGCCTTCATGCTGAGGGTGGGGTGGGCGTACACGGCAGGCATCATCACGTTTTCCAGCGCGGTGGTGCGGGAGAGCAGGTTGAAGTTCTGGAAGACGAAGCCGATGCGCTTGTTCCGGAGCGTGGCGCGCTCTGCGGCGTTGAATTTGGCTACGTCTTCCCCGGCGATGTAGTAATGGCCGGAGGTGGGGCGGTCCAGGCAGCCCAGGATGTTCATCAAGGTGGACTTTCCGGAACCGGAAGCCCCCGTGAGGGAGACGAATTCCCCCTCCTTGATGTCCAGGGTGATGCCCTTGAGCACTTGAAGGTCTATTTCCCCCAGGTGGTACACCTTGGTTATGTCACGTAAGCGGATCACGTTGTTGTAGTGCTTGAAGCGGTAAAAAGGAATGGTTGAGCGGGTGGATGGAGGCGTTTCCCCGGATCAGGGAGGCGGGGGCGGCCCGCCGTTGCCGGAGGCGGAGGGAGCCTTCGTGTTGCCCGTGCTCGGCTTGCGGCGCGGCGGCATCTTGGGCGCGAACGGATTTTCCCCGCCGGCGGAGGCGGAAGCTCCGTCCTCCGAGTTGCCGGAGCGGTTCAGTATCTGCGCCGTGGAGACGATTTCCATGCCTTCCCGGAGCGTTTCTCCCGTGATGGCCGTCAGCATGCCGTTGCTTTCCCCCCTGGTAACCAGGTGGGGGTAAAGAAGATTGTCCCGCAGTTCCCAGACCACGGCTTTTTTCTTCTGGCCGTTTTGGGCGGGAGCGGCCAGTTCCGGCTGCATCCGTTCAAAGGCCGCCTTCTGCTCGGCGCTGACCAGTTCCGTTTCCGGACGGAAGCGGAGCGCGGCATTGGAGACGAGGAAGGCGTCCCGGATGTCCTCCACCACGAATTGAACGTTTGCCGTCAGGTAGGGGATGAGGAGCTTGTCCGGGTTGGGCACGTCAATGTCCACGATGTAGGTGACCACATTGGAGGTCATGGTGGCGTCCAGACGTATCTTGTCCACTGTTCCCTTGAATTTGCGGCCGGAGAAGGCGTCCACGGTGAACAGGACTTCCTGCCCCTTGCGGATGCTGCCGATGTCCGCCTCATTCACGGCGGCCCAGATTTTCAGCTTGGAAAGGTCCGTGGCAATGTAAAACAGGCTGGAGGCGCTCATGCTGGAAACCACCGTCTGGCCTATGTTGACCAGGCGCTTGACCACCACGCCGTCCACCGGGGACTGGATGGTGGTGTATTCCAGGTTGCGCATTTCCTTCTTAAGCGCGGCTTCCGCCTGTTTCAGGGAGGCTTCCGCTTCCTGCAGGGAGGCTTCCGCCACAGCCACGTTGGCGCGTGCGGTCTCTTCATCTGCAATGTACTGGTCGTAGCTGGACTTGGAAAGGGCATCCCCTGGCCCCAGCTTTTCCGCGCGTTCGCGGTCCAGCCTGGCCTGCTGGTGCTTGGCCTTGGCCTGCTGGATGTCCGCCTTGGCGCGGGCGATTCCGGCGATGGCCTGCGCCTTGGAGGCTTCCGCACGCTGAACGTCCAGCTGCACGGGCAGCTTGTCGATTTCCGCGAGCATCTGGCCCGCCTTCACCGGGCTGGAATAATCCACCACCTTGCCGTCCAGATCCTTGCCGAACTCCATGATGATGCCGCTGACCTGGGCGCCCACGTCCACCAGTTCATCAGGTTCCGTGACGCCGGTCGCGTCAATGGTGATCATCAGGTCCCCCTTCTCAAGAGGCTCTGTCTGGTAGTCCACCTGGATCGCTTCGTTCCCCTTCCACTGTTCCCAGGCGAACCAGATGCCTCCGAGAACGGCAATGACGATGATGAGTTTGATGAATCCCTTCACGACTATAATATACTTCGCAATAATGAAAAAGTTGCACAGATGTTAAAAACTTTTTCGCAACAGGGCGTGATCCTACCATGATTTCAGGAAATGTCTAAGGGTTTATTTTGTTCGTTAACAGTTGTTATTTATAAACTAACAATATTACATTATCGTAATGGGCTGTCCCTTTTTTACGGATTTGTAAGAATATGGAGGAAGGCCGTTTCCGGAATGGTCCCAGGAATGAATTGATAACCATCGTGTTTCATCCATGGGTAAAAATTGGCACGCTTCTTGCTGGATACAAGATGAAGGATCGCACGATCCGGAAACAACCAATCAACCATATGTACAAGAACGATTTATTTGACCTGATGTTCAGGCTGCTTCATTCCTTCTGCCGCTCCTCCCGGCCGCCCCGGAAGGAGAAGGAGCGGGAGCGGAAGGCCCGGAAATATTTGAAGGCCATGGTGGCGAACGCGCGCATGCGTTCCTTTTAAGCGCGCGTGCGCTTCCTGCCAGGAAATGCCGTGGGGCGCAGAGGTGCGGGGAAAAGCAATAAAAGCAACCGTGCCGGAATGCTTTGATTCCGGTGCGGATTCAAGAGGGGGCCATCGGGAAAACAGGCCCCGGCGGGGTTCCCGGCTGCAAGGGAAAGAGAAAGACACCGCTGCACCGTCTCTGGCTGTGAGCCACGTTCCCGTGCCTCAATAGAGCGGGGACTTCCGCCGCTGTTTTGACTTTTCCGGTATAGGACGTAGTCAGCCCTGCGTCGGGGCTGCCCCCATTAGGTTGTAATATCGGTTCGGGCCACTTTGCCAGGTAATGACGAGTGCAGCAGCCACCACCTTATATACCCCAGAAGGGGGAATGATCCAAGGTGTTTTTGGAATCTTTTCAGACATGCGCAGGCAATCCTCCGCGGAGTGGTTGAAGCTGAACGGGCTGCCGTTTTGTCAGCGGTTTTCTTCCATCCACTGCCTTAAAACGGGGAGGTCTGCGGGAGCCCAGGGCAGTTTTTCCAGCATGCGGCCGGAGAAGAAGCCCAGGCTTTCGTGTTCCAGGGGCCGGGGCAGGGCGCAGGGCTCCAGACGGCACAGGAAGGGGATGAGGCGGATGATGCGTTCCCATTCCCGGTGCCGGACGGGGGTGAGCATGCGGACGGGATGGACGGCGCATCCCAGTTCCTCCCGTATTTCCCGGATGATGGCGTCCCGGGCGTTCTCTCCGGGTTCCACCTTTCCGCCGGGGAATTCATAAAGAAGCCCGTTGGACTGCCCCGCTTTCTTTTTTGCTCCCAGGAGAAGGGTTCCTTGTGCGGAGGGCAGTTCAATCAGGGCGCAGCAGACGTCCAGGATGTTCATCATGCGTTGAAATCCAGAGAATGCAGGTTCATGATGCGGGAATCCGTGTCCAGAATGCCGAAGCCGATGCGGCCGGTCCTGCCCTGGAGTTCCCCCGGATTGGCCAGCAGGCACCCGCGGTACATTTCCCGCACGGCCTGGTGGGTGTGGCCGTACAGGGCGGCGTCCACACTGCCGCTGCGCGCTTCCTGCATGGCGTATTTGGGATAGTGGGAGAGGGAGAACTTTATGCCGTACCTGGTGAGCAGGACGTGTTCCGGGTGCAGGCGCGCCGCCGGGGAGCAGGCGGCCAGTTGGCGCATGATGGCAAGCTCGTAGTCGTTGTTGCCCGGAACGGCGTCCAGAGGGAGGCCCCCCGTCAGTTCAATCAGGCGCTGGAAGCTCTCCGGGGTGGTGCAGTCGCCCAGGAACATGAAATGTCCGCAGTCCAGCAGGCGCATCTGGCGCATCGCAAGCTCCAGGTGGTCCGTGCGGTCGTGCATGTCGGAAAAAACGCCTATCTTCATGGTGTTGATCGGTTCATGGCATGGATGGGCCAGGCCTTCAATTCGTCCGGCAGGGGAGGCAGGGGCGCATGCTCTCCCTCCCGGCGCAGCAGGCAGGTGAAGCCGCCTGCGCCCGCGCCGTGAAAAGGCATGAGCCGGTAGCAGGCCTCCTGAGTCAGGGCGGAACGGAAAGGCTCCAGCTCCGGCACGGCTGCGGTCCGCAGGTCCGGACAGCGTTTCAGCAGGTACAGGACGTTCCGTTCGTTCTCCTCCGGGGCGTAAGTGCATGTGGTGTACAGCAGATAGCCTCCGGGCGCCAGGCACTGGAGGGCCGCCAGCAGAATGCCCCGCTGCCGCTTGGCGTTGCCCCCGGTGACGGAGGGGTTGAAGCAGCCGGGGTTGGGAATGCCCTTGGCCAGCAGGGATTGACCGCTGCACGGGGCGTCCGCCAGAATGAGGTCAAAGCAGCCCGGGGCCAGCTCCGCCCACTGGTCCGGGCGCAGACGCTGGGTATATACGCCGGTGAAGCCGCAGCGCAGCAGGTTGTGGCGCAGAATGCCCAGGCGCTTCGGGTGCACCTCGTTGGAGACGTGCTCCCGCGGGGCGGTCCGCGTCTGGGCCAGAATGCTTTTCCCGCCGGGAGACGCGCACATGTCCAGGCAGCGTTCCGGCCGGAACGGCAGATGCGCCAGCGGAGCCGTCTCCCAGACGGAAGAGAGGTCCAGGGGATAGTAATAGCCGCGTTCGTAGTCCGGCAGGGAGCCGGGTCTGGCCTCCGCTTCTCCCGCCGGGAGCGCCAGGATGGAAGGGTGGCCCCAGTCCCGCGGCGTTTCCTCCGCCGGCAGAGGCGGCAGGTAGCCTTCCGGAGCTTTCGGGGTGATGACCAGCGCGCTTCTGGAACGGTCCCCTGCCTGCATGGCGTCCAGAAAATCCTGCTCCTGTTCCGCTGTCAGCTCCAGCTTGCGGGTGAGCCTCAGTATTTGGGAGGTGGACACGAGATCAGGCCCGGAACGTTTCGCCGAAATGGGTGTTGAGCGCCAGATGGGCGGACCCCAGGATACCCGCCTCCGTGCCGAACTGGGCGGGGAGGATTTCAAGATGCTCCACCAGCGGAGCGGCAAGCTGGGTCTTCATGATCTCCTGAAGGGGTTGGAAGAGCAGGGTCTTGGCCTTGGCCACGCCGCCGCCGATGATGATGGCCTCCGGGTTCAGGAGGTAGCAGCAGTTCATCAGCGCGCAGGAAAGCTTTACGGCCAGGTCGCGCCAGACCTGCGCGGCTACTTCGTCCCCTGCCAGCGCGGCCCGTTCCAGGGCGATGGGGTTGCAGTCCACAATGGCCTTGTCAACGCCGTGGCTGGCGTACAGGGTGCGGGCGTCCGCCGCTATTTCCCGGTTGCCCACGTAATCCTCCAGGGAACCGCGGTTGCCGTAATGGCCCAGCCGCCCCCGGTAGTCGATGCTGGTCTGGCCCAGTTCCCCGGCGGAGCAGGTGGCCCCGCGCAGGAGCTCCCCGTTCACGATGAGTCCGCTGCCCACGCCGGTGCCCAGGGTCAGGCAGACCAGGTGCCTTTTCCCCTTTCCGGCTCCCAGCTTCCACTCCGCGTAGGCCATGCAGTTGGCGTCGTTCTCCACGTACACGGGCAGTCCGCAGGCGGCCTGGAGCATGTCCCTTACCGGAACGTTGTTCCAGCCGGGCACGTTGGTGAGCGTATAAACGGTGCCCTGGTAAAAATTGACGAAGCCGGGCATCCCCATGCCGATGGCCTGCACTTCCGGATGGTTCAGCCGCAGCATGTTCACGAACTGGGCGATGGCTTCAATCAGTTGGTCGGGATTGCCGTATTCCTGGGTGGCGATGGAAGGCGCGTGCGCGATCACTTCCGTGCCTTTGACGACCCCCAGCTTGATGGAGGTGCCCCCGAAGTCAATGCCGATGGAGGGAATGGTTGAAGCTGTCATATGGTACCAATATAGAATTTTGCCGGGCATTGAAAAGGTTAAAAGAAGTATGCTTCCGTTAAAAAAACGGCAGGCGGGGCAGCGGGAAAAATGACTTGTTTCATAGCTGAATTTTCTTGAATGAACATTTGAGCGCTTGTAGTGTCTCATAGTCTAGTCAGTTGGGCGGTTTCGCCCGCTGTTCGTGAAACATCGTCAACCTCAGCCCATAGAGACACCTCCTATGCCTACTCCCAAGAAAACCGATAGCAAGACCGTCGCCAAGGAAGCTCCGGCCCCCAAGAAAAAGACCTGCGGGAAGTCCGCCTGCAAGACCGCTGTAGAGCAGGAGGCGCCCGCCAGGAAAAAGTGCTGCAGGAAAAAGGCCGTTGAACCGGAAAAAGCCGCCAAGCCCGCCAAAAAGGCCGCTGCCCCCGCGGCTGCTGTGGAAAAGAAGACGGAACCGAAAACGGCCCGGAAGGCCCCGGCCAGAAAAACCGCTTCCTCCCCCGCCGCCCCGGCTCCCGCTGCCGCAAAGAATGAATTGACGGATGAGCAGACGGAAGCCATCGCCGCCGCCAAGGCTGAACTGGCCGCCAATCCGGAATGGGAACCCTTTGTGCAGATGCAGCGCCAGCATCTGATGGACCTGCGCGACAGGGCCCTGGACAACATGAGCGGCGTGGCCCGCGACACCCTCCGGAACCATCCGGAAGGCAGTGAAGCCTCCGGCTCCGGGGAACACCAGGCGGATGCCGGGAGCGACGCCTATGACCGCGACTTTGCGCTCAGCCTGCTTTCCAAGGAACAGGACGGCCTGTATGAGATTGAACAGGCGCTCGCCCGCATTGACAACGGAACGTACGGCATCTGTGAAATGTCATACAAGGTCATTCCCATCCTGCGGCTGGAGGCCATTCCCTTCGCGCGGCTCACGGTGGAATGCCAGGCCCAGTGGGAAAAGGAAAAAGGGCAGAACGCCCGGTTCCGCCCCAGAGTGGCCCTGGGCTTTGCGGGAGGACAAAATGATGTAGATTTATCTGTTTCTCTTGACGATGACGAAGAATAGTGTATAAATCCTCCCCCGTAACACATTTTCATCATGCCAAGAGACATCATCATCCTCGAATGCACCGAGGCTAAAGCCGAAGGAAAGCCTACGTCCCGCTACGTCACCACGCGCAACAAGAAGAGCCTGCGTACCCCCGGCCGCCTGGAAAAGGTTAAGTACAATCCTTTCCTGAAGCGCCGCACGCTTCATCGTGAAATGCGTTAACCGCGGTCCAGCTCATCGATTATCTTTATTACTATGTCCACTGAACCCAAGACTGTAGAACGTCGTATTCGTTTCCGCACGTGCAATCGCCAGATGCCGCGCCGCCGTCTCGACATCCCGATGGATCAGGTCGATCTGCTCAACCCCGATTTCCTGTCCAAGTTCACCTCTGAAACCGGCAAGATTCTTCCCCGCCGCGTGACCGGGCTGTCCGCCAAGATGCACCGCAAGGTGACCCGTGAAATCAAGCGGGCCCGTTCCATCAACCTTCTGCCGTAACAAGCCCCAAGGAAATCTCTTTCGGTAGAAATTGTCTTTGCAGGCGGGAGTTTGTCCGGTAACAGGGCAGACTCCCGCTTTATTTCCAGCCAACATCCTCCTTCCGCATGCAGGAACTGAAAGATACCCAGTCCGAGACGGATACGCGCAATATCTCCATTGACCGGGTGGGCGTCAAGGGACTGCGCTTTCCCATCCAGATCCAGGACAAGCTCAACCGCATCCAGTCCACCGTGGCGACGGTTTCCCTGGCGGTGGACCTGCCGGAGGAATTCAAGGGCACGCACATGAGCCGCTTTGTGGAGGCCCTGCACCAGCACGGCCCCCTGCTGGACGTGCATACGGCCCTGGCCATTCCCCGGGAACTGCTCCGCCGCCTGTCCGCGCGCCGCTCCCATGTGGAAATGGAGTTTCCGTTCTTCCGCGCCAAAAACGCCCCCGTAACCGGAATTGAAGGACTCATGGACTACGTGGTCCGGTTTGAGATGGAGGCGGAAGCGGACAACAAGCTGGCGGACTTCAAGCTGACGGTGGTCGTCCCGGTGACGACGCTCTGCCCCTGTTCCAAGGCCATGAGCGCCTATGGGGCCCACAACCAGCGCGGGCTGGTCACCTACTCCGTGCGCTTCGCCTCCCGGCCCGTCTGGATTGAAGACCTGATTGACCTGGTGGAATCCTGCGCCAGCTGTTCCCTGTACAGCGTGCTGAAAAGGCCTGATGAAAAATGGGTGACGGAAAAGGCTTATGAAAACCCCGTCTTTGTGGAAGACCTGGTGCGCAACGTGGCGCTGAAAACGCAGAGCCACTCCGCTTTCAGCTGGTACCGGGTGGAGGCGGAAAACTTTGAATCCATCCACAACCACCAGGCGTATGCCGTCATTGAACGGGACCTGCGTTCCTGAGCTGCTTTCCGTACAGGACTTATGAACGACAACTGGTGGGCCATTGCATCTCTCGTCCTGTCCCTGGCTTTTACGGGGCTTGGCTGGCGCCTGCTGGCCTCCGGCCGCCGGTTTTTATACGCCCACCTCTGGATGGCGTGCCTCTTTGCGCTCCAGACGGGGGCGCTTTGCGTCAAGGCGTACCAGACGGGGATGTGCCCCATCCGCGGCGCGTCGGAGGTGCTCTTCTTCCTCTCCTGGACCATCAACCTCTTTTACCTTCTTCTGGGGCGCGCCTACCGCATGTCCGTGCTGGGCATCTTCACCGCTCCGGCCATTGCCGTGCTGACGGCGCTTTCCCTGCTGATCGGCCTGTACGGCGCGGATGTGCAGGGCACGCATGACTTCTGGGTGACGGCGCACGTGGGCGTAGCCATGATGTCCTACGGAGCCGGAGGCCTGGCCGCCGCTGCGGGCGTGGCGTTCTGCATGCAGAACGAATGCCTCAAAAGGCGGCAGATACCCGGCACCTGCCGTCTTCTGCCCCCTATCCGCACGCTGGAAGCCAGCATGAAGCGCCTGGTTCTGGTGGCGTTCCTCCTGCTTCTGGCCGGGGAATGGCTCGGCTGGCAGAGGCATCTCCCCATCAACGGGGCCAAAACCTCCATCGTCATTCTGCTGACGCTGGGCTATAGCATTCTGCTGTGGTTCATCTACCGCCGCGGCATGCCGGGGCGCGCCCTGGCCTACTGCTGTGTGGCCCTCTTTATTGCATCCATGAGCATTTTCCTGGTAAGCTGATGAGAATGGTTTGTTTAGGCTTGAATCACCGGACCGCTCCCGTGGAAATACGGGAGCGCTTTGCCGTGCCGTCCCACAGGCTCCAGGAGGAGGGGCGGCGCATCCGCTCCCTGCCGGACGTGGACCAGTGCGTGGTGCTTTCCACCTGCAACCGCATGGAAATCTACTACTGGTCTGACAGGCCGGAAAGCGCGCAGGAACACATCCTGTCCCACTTCCTGGGAGCGGGCCGCGGGAACGTGGACATGGCCTCCCACTTTTACAGCCATCTGGGGGCGGATGCCCTGGAGCACCTGTGCCGCGTCCTGAGCGGGCTGGACTCCATGGTGCTGGGGGAAACGGAAATCTTCGGGCAGGTGAAGACGGCCTACCAGATGGCGCTGGACGCCGGAGTGACCGCGGCCTGCGCCAACAAGACCTTCCAGAAAGCCTTCACCATCGGCAAGAGGGTGCGGACGGACAGCCAGATTCACGCCGGAGCCACCTCCGTGGGGTCCGTGGCCGTGGAGCTGGCGGAACAAATCTTCGGCGACCTTTCCGGCACCCGCGTCCTCATCCTGGGAGCCGGGGAGATGAGCCGCGTCACGGGCCGCGCCCTGCACGCCCGCGGGGCGGAGGGCATCTATGTAGCCAACCGTTCCTTTGACCGGGCGGTGGAACTGGCGGGCATGATCGGCGGCCAGGCCATCCGGTACGACGTGTGGGGGGACTACCTCAGGGACATTGACGTGGTGGTGGCCGCCACCGCCGCCCCCCACTGCATCATCACCCGGGAGACGCTGCTGCCGCTGCGCGCGCCCCGCAAGTACCGCTCCCTCTTCCTGATTGACATCTCCGTGCCGCGCAACATCTCTCCGGACGTGGCGGATATTGACGAGGTGTACCTCTACGATATCGACACCCTCACCCAGCTGGCGGATGAAGCCAAGCGCAGCCGGGAGCAGGAAGTCTCCCGGTGCGAGGCCATCATCCAGGACAACATCTCCAAATACTTTCCGGACTCCGCGCTTTATGACCAGTAAAAACACCCTTATCATCGGCACCCGCGGGAGCGCCCTGGCGCTGGCCCAGGCGGACATGGTCCGGGCCGCCCTCTCCCTCCGTTATCCGGAACTGGACGTGCGCCGGGAAATCATCCATACCACCGGGGACCGCCGCACGGACGTGCCGCTGGCGGACGTGGCCCGCGTTTCCGGCATCGTGGACAAGGGAATCTTCATCAAGGAACTGGAAACCGCCCTCCTGGAAGGCCGCATTGACGTGGCGGTGCACAGCCTCAAGGACGTGCCCAGCGAGCTGGCCCCCGGTTTCACGCTGGCCGCCGTGCTGCCCCGCGCCGCCGTAGAAGACGTGCTCATTACGAGGGAGCCAGACTGGAACGGCTCCGGCACGCTGGCTACCGGAAGCGTGCGCCGCCGCCTGATGGCGCGCACGTACTGGGGTTCCGGCCTCCGGTTTGAAGACCTGCGGGGCAACGTGCCCACGCGCCTGGCGAAGCTGGCGGAGCATCCCGGCTGGGACGCCGTAATTCTGGCCAGGGCCGGACTGGAACGCCTGGGGCTGTATGCGCCGGAAACCCTTGTGGAGGGGAGGAAGCTCTACATGCGCCCCCTGCCGGTGGAAGCCTTCATTCCCGCCGTGGGGCAGGGCATCGTGGGCATGGAATGCCGCTCTTCCGACCGGGAGACGATGGAAATGCTGGCAGGAGTCAGCGATCCGGAAGCCTTCGCCTGCGCTCTGGCGGAACGCGCCTTCCTGGTGCGCCTGGGAGCGAGCTGTTCCACGCCCGTGGGCGTTTACGCCCGTTTGGAAGGGCATGAACTGGTCCTGCGTGCGGCGTACTACGCGCCAGGCAGGGAAGAACCTTTTGCCGTGGTGGTCCGCGGGGACCGGAAGGAGCCCGGGGTCCTCGGCCTTCGTGCGTTTGAAGAATTGGACCTGCGCTGACGGGGTGCGCTCTTCCGCTTTTTCCGGAGCGGACAGGGATAAAAAAAGGTTCCGGACCAAGTCCGGAACCTGAATTAAGCAGAGAGCTCACGGGGAATTAATGTTTTTCCTTGGAGCTTGAGCCTTTATCGCTCATAAACTGCCCGGTTGAAGCATCGCGCTTGACGCGCTGCCCGGTTTTGTTCGTGGTGGTTTCGGAGCGCTTCTTGGAAGAACCGCCTTTGTGATTTCCACCCATGTGGGAACTACTTGCCATGTTGTTTCACCTCCTTTCCATTTTCTTCGCCTGTTCATGAACGAGAGAAGAAATCCGGCCATATCATAGGTCCCTGTGACAGCATTTGGGCCTGTAAACGGCGCTTGTTCAAAAATGCGCGCCTGCTTATGAAGAAGACCGCTGCATAAGATAATCCCTCAGGGCCGCCGCTTCATTGTGCTCCGTATTTCTGGCGGAGTACAGCAATGTAAGCTTCCCTTTCCGCGCGAGCTGGAGCAGATGGGAAACGGCCTCCTTGTTCCCGTCCAGTTCCTCGTCATACTTCCGGCGGAAGGCGTCCCATTTGGCCGGATCATGCGCAAACCACTGGCGGAGCGCCGTGGACGGAGCCACATTTTTCAGCCATTCATCCCAGGAAGCCTTTTCCTTGGAAATCCCGCGGGGCCAGAGACGGTCCACCAGCACGCGGTAGCCGTCTCCGGTTTCCTTCGGGTCATAAATTCGTTTGATGGTTATATTCATACGAAAAAAGTCTGATGAAGGAATAGAGCGGGCAAGGCTTGCTTTTGTTGAGCTGCGTCGGGACATGCGCCGCCCGATGCCGTGAATGGAAACGGCCTGGTGATGGGGAAAACGGCAAAAAAACGGCACCGTTCCGGAGAGGGAACAGTGCCGGAGAACATGTGGCTGAAGACACTTAAAATTCCATCATAACGCCTGCTCTTCCGCTCTGGTTCAGCTGCCGGTTGCCGGCTTCCAGACTGTAATCCACGCCCGCGCTCCAGTTGCCGGACAGGCTGACATGGAATCCGGCGGAAGCCTCCAGGACGGTACGGCCAGGGTTGACGGCCATGGCCGTCCAGGAGCGGGAGGTTCCACGTACGGAAACATGCGGCGTTTTCCGGTCCAGATCGTGCGCGATTCCCGTGCGGACGTAGCCTGCCGCTTCCCGTCCCAGCAGGGAGCCGTTCCGGTGGAACTCCACCCCCAGGCGGCCGCGCAGGACATTCGCGGAGCTGTCTTCCAGATGGTAGGCATGGCGTTCCCCTGCGGCGGTGGAGGCGCTTTGAACGCTCCCCGCGTACTGGAGGCCGGAATAAAGGCCCAGCCGCGTTTTCCGGTTCAGCCTCCTTGTCCATGCTCCCTGTACGTCGAGCAGCCAGGTTCTGTCCTTCCATGAGCTTTCCAGGCGGTCTCCGGCCAGGTCCGGGGAAATAACGCCCCCCTTGCTGCGGGCGGAGCCATAGCCCCCCTGCACGCCCAGAAGCAGGGAATCTTCCGCGTTCACCTGCACGGACCGCGCCAGTTGGAAAAGGGCCATGACGGCGTCCTGGTCAAAGCTGCCCAGGTCATTGTTCACATCGTTCGTCCCGAAGCTCTGGCCGAAGGCTCCCCCCGCCGTCCAGACCGGGGAAAGATCGTAACTCCCGCCCACGGAATACCCGTGGGAGCGGAAGCGGTAGCCTTCCGCCGCGGCCTGGGAGGCCTGGGTGAAATAATCCCCCGTGGCCGTGATCCAGAAAGCCGCGCGCCCGTCCGGCTTCAGCCGTTCTCCCTCCCTGGTTCTGGCGGCCTCTGCAAAACTGCGGAGGCTGCGCACGGCGGTCCACTGGGAATTGCCCTGCACGCCTCCCACGCCGGACGGGGGCCGCCAGCCCCCCGTGTCCGGTCCGGAAGGAACAATGCCTCTATTCTGTCCGGAAAGGTAATCGAAAAAGGAACCGTCCACGCTGTAGCTCCACCCGTCGGCATCCACCAGCCGCACGCTTTTGGCTCCGTTGACGCTGTCCATCAGCTCCTGCGTCTGCCCCTCATGGGAAAAAATGAAGGGGTGCAATTCATCATAGGGAATGCTGAGGCGGCTGACGTCCAGAACGAACTCCAGGGAACCCGCAAAGGCGGCGATGGAGGAACCTTCCGTAAAATTCCATACGGGATTCTCTTCCGTGGCCGCCGCCATGGAATCGGTCATCCTGACGAGCACGGTATGGGCGGCACCCGGCTTCACGGCATGCACGCTGTACTGGCCGTCCATCGTCGTAAAGCCTTCAATGATGAAACTGCTTCCCTGCCATGCATCCAGCGAGCCGCGGATGGCCGTTCCCTCCCCCATGCACAGGCTTCCCTGGTACAATTCCGTGTTGAATCCGTCAATGGAAGCTCCGTCCTTGAAAAAGACGGTTCCGTCCACGGGATAGCCTTCCGCACCGGGCTTGTTGATCGTCAACATGTTCCTGTCGTTCTCCCCCCGGATGCCGTCGTAAAAGACCAGGGAGCCGCCGTTCCCGGCGTAAAGGGCGATGCCGGTGGAAAACAGGGAGTGGATGGCATTGGAAGCGCCGCCGCCCCCCAGTGCCGGAACGTGGTCCCTGTTGCCTCGGAAAATGCTGTCCCGCCCGTTGGCGATAATCCGGAGCCGCCCTTCATTCGCAATGGCTCCCCCCTGCGCCAGGGACGCATCTGCGGAAGAAGCGTAATTATCGTAAAAGGAACAATTCACCAGCGTCAGCGTGCAGCCGATAAAATTGTGGATGGCTCCCCCTCCTGATGCCGTCTCCGTCATGGAAGAAGCATGGTTGCCGTTAAAGACGCAGGAAACAAGCGTGCCCGTGGACCCGGATTCCAGGTTGAGCGCGCCTCCCCACGCACGGCCTGCGCTGGTGGAATTAGCCGTGCAGAAGGCATAATTCCCCGTAAAAGCGGCATTGCTCAGCTTGATGGAGGCATTGTTATTCAAGTTCACGGCTCCACCGGAGGCTGCATAGCCCATGGCGTAATTCCCGTGGAATTCCAGGGCATCCCCTTCCAGGCGCGCCCCGTACGTGGCCATGGAGACGGCGCCTCCCGCCGCCGTGCTCATGCCATTGGCCCCGGCATTCAGGTAAGAAGTGTAATTACCGGAGAAACGGCAGTTGCTCAGGGTAACGGCGCCAAAGCTGGCAATGGCGCCGCCGTACTGCTGGGGGCTGTTCAGACACGGTTCATGGAAGGAGACGTAATTATTGGTGAAATCGCACCCCTGGATACTCATCACGGAACCTGCCGCCCCGGCAAGCGCGCCTCCTTCTCCGTCTGTCTGGGAAACCATTCCGTTATTGGAAAAGGAACATCCGGAAAGAATCAGCCTGGCGTTCTCACCGTTGGCGATGGAGCCGCCGGAGGAAGAGGAAAACCAGCTCACGGCGGTATTGAAATTGCCGGTGATGGTGCAGTCGCTGATTTCCAGTGTGCCGCGGTTGTCAAACGCCCTGCTGGTGAAAACCTGGGCGCTCTGCTTGGTGGAGGAGATGGTGTGGTGGCCCCCATTCAACGCCAGGGAAGTTCCCTGGGAGACGGTGACGGCGCCCCCGTTGCCTGTCACCTCTGCAACGGAACCGTCCCCGCTCAGGTCAAGTACCGTTTCAGTGATGGACTCGTCCTGCCAGTCCCGAACGAGGTCATCCCAGGAAATGGGGCTGGAAGCGGCTGCATGGGGCACGGCCTGTGACAGGAGCAGGGCGGCGAGGAGGGGGAGAGGAAGTCTCGGAGTCATTGATTTGGAATTTGTTCTTGGATTGGGTTTTGCGGCTGTGTCCGCAAAACTTCCCGAAGCCTGGGGGATTTTCAATCCGCAGAGGCAGCGTTATGAACTTGAAACCAAGGGTTTATTTCTCTTTCATCCTATTTCTCCTCCTGTCCGGAAAAAGTGAATAAGCGTACCGGATAAGGCTTAAAAAATCTTGCCTTAAATGAATTATTGTTGACAACGGATTGAAAATCCGATGAATACAGAAATTTTATAAAATTACCCTGGAGAGATAAGCTGCTGGACCGGAAGTAACATTGAAGGCCTGCTCCAAAGCATGGGCTAAATGAATGAAGGGCGCGGGTTTTCCTTCTTCGTCAGAAACTGTCCGGGGAATTCAAGGGAAATAAACTGGCGCTCCGCGCGGGATAATTGCTTGATTCACACGATTATCCAGTCGCCTGTTTCATTTCAGGAATAGTTCACCGGCATAAATCCTGAAACTCTTTATTTAATATTCCTCTTTTTATATATTTGTGTTCTGGAACAATGCACAAGGCATTTCAGGCGGGTGCTGCATCCATATATGTTAACGATCTCATCTCTTGAAACAGAGATGCTCCAAATTTTACCTTTAAGAACTTTTCTCTCGCAAATATTGACACAAGCGCTGCACCTTCCGCACTTTGGAAATGGAGGTTCATGTAATACCGTTTCCAGTGGAGCATCAGTTAAAACCGTACCGAGACATTGTGCTGCGCCATATTCGGGAGTAATTAACAGGTTGTTTTTTCCAATCCACCCTAATCCGCCAAGTAGCGCGACTGTTTTATGAGGTAATACTGACTCTTTGGTTTCATCATTGAATACGTCATCAGCCACCAGCCCCGTATCGGATTGCGATATGGCTTTATAACCCTTTCCGGCAATAAACCCGGCTAAATCGTCTGCTATTTCCCCCGCCTTATGTTCAGTTTGTGAAAATTCATCATCATCGAAATCGTAATTGTTATCTATCCGCGCTTGTACGTAATCGGGAGTATCAAATACCGTCCTGACATACTCTGCGGTCAGCGGGAGTACAAAGACAATGGCGTTCGGGAGTTGCCTGTTTTGCTTTTCGTCTAAATGGAATATGCTGACAAAACGTATCAATTCCGCTCCCCGGTTTCTTAATTCGTTTTCTATTTCTTGATTCAAGTATTTCATATTTCTTTTTATCAGAACTTCATTTTAGAAAACGCAGGAACGGGGTTGGCCTGAAAATATCAGGACGCCCCTACTTCCGCCAGGAGGCATCGGGTACGGCTCCGCGGTATTGCAGCGTCAGGATCAGCATCTTGAGCTCGCTGAGGCGCAGGTCGTGTTCCTTCCTGACCTGGGGATTCAGAGAGCCGTGAAACAGCCATTGATCCGTCTGGGCGGACATCAGGCGCTGGGCCGTCAGCGCCATGGACAGGGCCTGCCCCGGAGACTGGGCCGCAATGGCCGCGCTCCAGGAATACAGCATATTACTGTAAATGGTGGTCCAGGCGAACATGCGGTCGTCAAACCTGCCGGGACTCTCCACATAGGGGCGCAGCAGCCTCTCCGCCTCCGCAAGGCGCCCCTGGCGGATGTAAAGCAGGCTTTTGGCCGCTGCCAGGCCGTGATTGCCGGGACTCCGCAATTCCGCCTCTTCCTCCTGCCGTTCCAGTTCCCTGAGCCGCGCCTCGTCTGGAGCGGCAGGACTGCCCACGGCATGCAGGATGCTGCGCCGCACCAGGTCCGGGTCCAGGCTGCTGGAAGCGGCCTCTTCCAGCATGGGAAGCCGTTCGTTGGAGGAAACCGGAACGGCCCGGAGGGAGGCCTTCCAGACCGGGAAAGCCCGGAACGCGTAGCACAGGGCCAGCGCCGCCAGCAGCAGCGCGGCAGAGGCCTGGAACCAGCGTCCGGCGCGCCGGGAGGCCTTCACCCGGGAAAGGGAGGCGGTGCAGGTAATGCCGCAGCACAGGGCGCTGGCGCCCAGCAATGCCGGATTGTGCCAGATGAACTCCCCATAGGCATGGAAGGCGGCGATGCACAGCACGCAGAAGGCCGCCGGCCCCAGGGGATTGGCGCGCTGGCGCTCCCCCCCCAGCTGGAGCACGCTCCAGAAGCCGGAAACGAGGAACAGGGCCAGCAGGGCCAGCATCAGCCCCAGCCCGGCATAGCCGTAGTCACAGGCGGCCTGCGCGTACTCATGGTGGGCGAAATTGGGGAGGCTGGCCCCGGCAAAAAATTCCGTGGAAAGGTTGGTGAACATCCGGCTGCCGTGGCCGAACCATGGGGCCTGGTCCGCCAGCGCCCACGCCAGTCTGGACAGGTCCAGACGGCTCCCGAAGGAGAACGTATCCAGCAGGGAGGCCAGCTTTCCGGCTCCGTTGGCCAGGTCCAGCACGGCATAAGCCGCTCCCAGGAAGAGAAGCAGGATGAACAGGATGGCCGCCGTATAAAATTTTCTGTTATTGCGGAAAACGCTGGAGGTATAAATGAAAAAGCACAGGGTGACGCCAGCCAGCGCATTCGGAAAGGCGGCGCGGGAACTGCAGGTGAAGGAAATGAGAATGAGCGCCAGACCCGTGAACAGGCTGATGCTCCATTTCCTGGCGGAAGCCATGCTGTACGCGCAGAGGAAAAATCCCGTGACGGACAGGAAATGAGCGGAAAAATTCTTGTACCCGAACAGCCCGATGTTGCGCAGCTCCGTTCCGAACAGGGAATAATCCGGCCTGAACCAGGAGGCCTCCGTCCCCGTTATGTTCTGGTACCCCCACAGCAGGGCGTTCAGCAATCCCAGCGCCGCCGCCAGCACGGGAAGAACGCTCCTTTCCCCATTCCCGGCTCCGGCATACGCCCCCGCCATGAACATGGCCATGGCCGTGACGATGAGGCCCAGGTCCGCCACTCCCTCATAGTAAAACCAGGGTGAAAACCACGCCCGCAGGAGGAAATAGCCGCCTCCCAGCCCCAGCGCCAGCCATCCCGGCAGTCCGGGGCTGGGAATCTTGTACCCCCGGAGGATGCAGAAGCAGAACAGCAGAAGGGACGCCGCCAGAAGGCAGGCGGGAAGAAAAAGGGTGTGCCATTCCCCTCCTGCCGCCGTTGTCGCCAGGAAAGTGTAAAAAAGGGCCAGCAGGGCCATCAGGGCTTTTCCGGCGGCGGTTTCAGCAATGCGTGGTGCGGAAGGCTTGCTGGGGGCGGGGTCTGGCATGGCTGGGAACGGGCTGGATGACGACAGGGAAGGTAACATTATAAACGCGGGAACCCCCCTTGCCAAGAGCAAGCTTCCGTACAGGACGGGATGGATGCGGCAGCCCGCGCGTTAAAACCGGATGGGCCGGAAAAGGGGGAGGAAAGGGAGATAAAAGGAATGGAGTGAAAAACGGCTTTCATGGAAGGATGGCATTTACCCCCTGTTTTGAAAGAAGGCTTTCAGGAAGCGCCGCATGCTTCTGAATGAATGCACGGACAAAGGCCGCACTTTCAAAAACCGTATTCCTTCATTCTCTTGAACATTCCTTCGCTGGCTCCCGGTTTCCTTTCGGCTGCGGCAAAGGCCTGCTGCTCTTCTGCGCGGCCTTCCGTTTCAAATGTGGAGCTGAAAGACCAGGTATCCGGCCTTCCGCTTTCCCGGCCCGTTACGCCTGGATGCCGAATTTGCGCTTGATCTCCGGAATGGAATAATTCACCAGCGTGGGCTTGCCGCCCGGGGTGCAGTACGGCACTTCGCAGGCCAGCAGTTCCTTCAGGATGGCCGGAGCGCGGTGCGGGGAAATACGTTCCTTCCAGGCGGATTTCCTGGCGATTTCCCCGATGAAGGTTTCATAAGCCATGCGTTTGGCGTTCCGGCTGAATTCGGACTGGGTGAGGCGGTCCACCAGCTCCAGCAGGAAGGTGCGGACATTCTCCAGTTCCAGCAGGGCGGGGAGGGATTCTATCCTGATCGTGTTCTGGCCGAAGGGCGTGACGGTCATTCCGGCCTGGTCAAAGTGGGGTGCGAACTGCTGGATAACGGCAAAATCCCGCGGGTCCAGGTCCAGCATCACCGGGTCCAGAAGCTGCTGGGACGGCATGGGCGCTTCCCGGTGCGCCCGCAGCCGTTCAAAGATGATGCGCTCCCGCGCGGCCCTGGGATGCATCAGCACCAGGCCCTCCGGCGTTTCAAACAGGGCGAATTGCTGGCGGAGGGTTCCCATATAGGTGAACCCGGCGGTGGCGTCCCTCTCCGGAGCGGCCTTTCCGCAGGCGTCCCTTGCGCCGCCGCCCTCCGCCTGATGCTGGAAATCCAGTTTCCCCTGGGTGGCGGGAACCTGCTTCAGGGGAATGGGGCGCAGGGGGGGAAGAGGAACAGCCTCCCGTGATTGCCTGCTGGGGGCGGGGGAAGAAAGGGAAGGGAGTTTGGAGGAAGGAGCGGGGGCCGTGCGGGGTTTTGCCGGAGGGAAGGCCTGGGAATTGTCCGCCCGGGAGGGTGTTTCCCCATGCGGCGCGGCGGAAGGCGGTTCCGGAGGGTCGCCGTCCGTCTCCGGCACGGCGGCGGAAGCGTGAATTTCCTGCCGGGCGTGTTTTTGGAGGGTGTTGGCAATCGCCTCCACAATGGTATTAACCACGTCCGCGGAACGGCGGAACCTCACCTCCTTCTTGGCGGGGTGCACGTTGACGTCCACCAGCGCGGGCTCCACCTCCATGTACAGGAAGAGCGCCGGATGCAGCCCGGTGGGAAAACCGCCGTAGCCGTCCCGGATGGCCCGGTTGATGAGCTGCTCCTCCACGGGGCGGGTGTTCATGAAGACGTACTGCCCCTTTCTGGTGCGCCTGGCCTCGGAAAGCGGGAGCAGGAAGCCCGTGACGGAAATGCCGGGCCCGATGGTCGTTTCTATCGGAATCAGGGCTGCCGCCGTAGCCGCATCCGTCAGCGCGGAGATGCGGACGCGCAGGTCCGCCGTGGCCGGAAGGTCGAAGACGAGCTGGTCATCCCGCTTGTAGGTAAAGCGCACCTGGGGATAGGCCAGGGCATGCAGGCGTATCTGGTGCTCCACATGGGAGGCCTCCGTCTCCGCGGATTTCAGGAACTTGCGGCGGGCCGGGGTATTGTAAAACAGGTCGGAGACCTCAATGGCGGTGCCGGGGGAGACGCCGGAACTTCTCGGCTCGTGCTCCAGCCCGCCGTCGATGCGTACTTCCCAGCCCTCCAGCGCCTGCTGCTGCCTGGTGCAGAGCTTGAAGCGGGAGACGCTGGCAATGCTGGGAATGGCCTCCCCGCGGAAGCCCAGGTGAGTGATTTCAAACAGGTCCTCCAGGGAGGAAAGCTTGCTGGTGGCGTGCCGCTTGGCGCACAGGCACGCGTCTTCCCGGGACATGCCGCAGCCGTCGTCCGTCACCTTGATCAGGCCCACGCCTCCGCGGCGTATCTCCACCCGCACGGATCTGGCTCCGGCGTCCAGGCTGTTTTCCACCAGCTCCTTCACGACGGAGGAGGGGCGTTCCACCACCTCGCCCGCCGCCACCTGGCTGGCAAGAGTGGGGGACATGACGTGGATGGAGGGCATGGCGGTGACGGATTGGGAAGGGAAGTAACGGAAAAAGGGAGCCTAGCCGCCGGCGACGATGGAGACGATTTCCACCCGGTCTCCGGGAGAAACCGTAATCCGGGAAAAATCCTGCGGCAGGAGCGCGGAGCCGTTGTGCTCCACGACGACGGGTTTGCCGTTCATGTTCAAGAGTTCCAGAAGCCGGGAAACGGAACAGGGTTCCGCCAGTCCATACGGGGCTCCGTTCAGCGTAATTTCGTTCTGGGCTGCCATGGCGGAAGTAACCATACCACAACGGGTGGAAAAATCCAGAAACATACCGGGGGGATGGCGTAAAAAAGATTCCGGTTCAAGACGGAAGGAAAAGAAAAAACTGGCATCGCGTACGGGACTCGAACCCGTGTTGCCCGCGTGAAAGGCGGGAGTCCTAGACCGCTAGACGAACGCGACATTAGGTTTGCAGGGACTGCGCGACGGAGTAAACACAACCACCGCGCAAAAGGCAAGAACTATTTAACCAAGGCCGCAAAAAAGCGTATTTACGGGAGTTCCCTCCCTCATTCTTGAAAGTGTGAAAACAACCTGATTCACCAATACCAAGCCAATACAAAAAACTTGCATGCCAAATAATGCCAATATATAACGGCGGTATCTGCTACAAAAACTATGCGCTATCTGCTATCCATCCTTACTATCCTAGCCATCATTGGAACAGTATGGTACAATAACCATTTGACAGTACAACACGACCAGAACGTAAATGAACTGAACTCTCAACTGGAAAAGCTACAACTCACTACAGAGCCCAAAATCAATAATCTGGAGAGAAAGCTAAAGGAATCTTATGACACTCTTGACCTGGAAGAAGAAACATTCCGGAACAAGAGGGATGCGTTAGAAACTATCCTCAAACAAACACAAGCACAACAGGAACGAACAGCACAACAGAACGCGGAACGGGCTTTACGCCGCAAAAAGGCCGCTGTGGAAACAGCACTAGCTAACCGTGAATTAACTGCTAAGGAATGGGAAGTCACGCTGGCGACTTTTAAAACACGACGGGCAGAAATAGCTAAATTACTTGATAAAAATAAACAACAGATAACTCTTAATAATAAGAAACTTGCTGACATCATTAAACGTGATACGGAAGACATAGCAAGACGGGAAGACGCTATGAGGTCCGCCGCCCGCGCATCAATGGCAAGCGGAAGGGCTGGAGGCCGCGGAACCTCTTATGCGATCATTGAAGCCAAGGAAGCCATGGAAAAAAAGCACAGGAACATGAACAAAGCGGTTGCCCTGCAAAACAGAAAACTCATGGAATCCATAGATACTATGGAAAAAGAATTGGTCCAAATGGACCGGGCGGAAGAAAAATTTATGCAATTGAACTCTCCGCATAATAAACCAGTTGCACACCTTGAACACTCTGAAGAATTCATGGCAAAAGTGCCCGTAGGAGAAAAAGCACACCAGGACCTTCTAAAACTCCACGAAGAACACAAACTCTCCGTTAAAAAGCTTCAGAACACAATTAACGACCTACTGGAAGCAAAAAATTCTTTAGAAACCAGGCTTAGCGACGTCCGCCGTGACATCAACAAGCAAAAAATGGATATTCAAGATAAGCATCAGCAAAGACTGAGAAACGCTCAATTCACAGGATACGCAATCATTGGAATTTTAGCAATTCTTACGCTCATTTCTTTTTCTTTTACAAATAGATACGCCTGATAAGTCACATTGCCTTCCCCTCTCTAGTCGTGTCCTCACAGGGTACGGCTTTTTTGTTGTCTAAACTCTAACTCTAACTGTCACTTTTGCCAAGGAGTGCAGCACTTCCTGTGTCCGGGCAGCAGCTTGAGAAGCCAAGGGGCGGCGGCCTGGCGCAATGGCGGAAGCTACCGAATGACCATTAGCCGGCCGTCAATGCATTCTTGGGGGATTGCGGTAGAATGGACCCTGACCATAACGGCCTAAAAGTTCATCGGCCGCAGGCACGCCTTTCCGGAACGGATTATGATGCCTTTTGGGAGTTCGTGGAAGATGAAGGCGGCGTGTCCCTGGGGCGGGAACGGGATTATGACTGGATGCACTTTCAGTTTGCGCGGTTGTAAATAAATTGTAATAAAGGGGATATTCCTGTATATCCGCATTGCCGGGTTGGTCCCGGACTAAAGAAAGGAGGTGTAACATGTGATACTTAACCCCGAATTAGTAGTACGGCTGATGGAACTTATTATTGTTCTGACTAGCTAAAAGAAAGCCCCGGCCTGGTGACGCAGGCTGGGGCGATTTTTTAGAGGTGTATGCGATACACGAACTAGTAGTAATGCCAATATGTGCCAGAACCACTTTTTGTCAAGATAAATATTATCAGCTTTTATCAGCTTTTATCAGCTTTTATCAAGTAATTTGGAAAGTGTATTTCTTACTTCGCTTTTTTCCGCGGGAGTCCCATTTGACGGTGCGGCCGTCATTTAACTGGAACGTCTTGCCGCCATAAGTGGAATTGAGCAGGAAGGAAAAGCGTTTATTGGAAGCTTGGGTGAGCTTATAGCGGGGTATCTTGCTTTCGTGTCCATCTTCGTCCTTTTCCGTTACAGATCAAGGTTGAGTTCCGGGTGTTTGCGGGTGCGCGGTTTGGGGGCGTCCTGCTTCTTTTTTTTGCGGGATTTCTTTTGAGCCTTCCGGCTGGTCCAAGATACTTGTGCAAGCTTGCGCAGGGCAGTCTTCCCGTATTTCCCGATAAGAGCTTACGCTTGATCGGGTGTTAAGGAGTCAAGGAAATCGTTGCAGGCGTGCGCCCGCATGGATGATGCGGAAATGGTATCACTGGTCAGGAGAGCAAGGTCAGAATGCGACAAGTTTTCTACGGATTTTGGACAGTAGAGTTTGGCAAGCTTGTAAACGTTCCGGGTAACGCGTTGCGGGTGATGACCGTTACGAAAAAGGATAGTGAAAATACCGATAAGGATATGCAAACGGGCATCCGCTATTTCTTCTTTTACCACGTCAAGTTGATGGTGGTTTAGACCGCATTCATAGAGTGCTTTTGAGAGTTCCGGGAGGATGGGCGTGGCGTCAAAAGGCGCGCTCCATTGCTCCTGTGTTTCTCCGTGCGCATGCAACAGGTAGTCAAGCGCGTCTCCTTGAGCGTGGATAACAGAGGGGCTGGAACTCATACCGTACCCCCCCTTTCCGGGACAAGACTTGCTCCGAATGTGGAGCTAAAAACAAGAGGTTTACTACGTTTTTTGCTACGCTAAAGGCGTAAACGTTTGAAAGTAAACATGGAGGCGGGAGCGGGAATCGAACCCGCGAATAACGATTTTGCAGACCGTCGCCTTACCACTTGGCTACCCCGCCGCTGATGTTGTGCGCGGATACTAGGGGAAAGAACCGCGGGTGTCAATCTCGTTTTTGGAAAAGATGCTCTGTTTCTGCGGAAGGCTGTCCGGGAATCCGGCCACCTTCCGGATGGGGCGGCATTGCTTTCAAGGCGTCTTCCCGGGAGACGGCGGCGTTGATGGGTAAGTTCCTGGTTTCCTGCTTTTCCGCATAGTGAATGACAAGGCGGACGCGATCATATTTTTCCGGGAAAGTGCAGGTGAACGGGTGGAATTCGATCGGCCCCGAACGGCATCGCGCCATTTCTGTTTTCACGGGGATCCTGTGTCTCTCCCGGTCAAGGAATACCATGCCGGCATAGGGGAAGCTCACAGGATAAATGAGCCCGATGCTCCATGTGTTGGTTTCCGTATACGGATTCACCCTTATGTCCAGATGCGGGCATTTTTCCAGATTGGCTACGTCCGTCCCTTCCTCAAGAAAGGAGGAGATGCAGAGAGGGATGGAATACGCGGCGTTCGGACGGAGATCGATTTCCGTTTCTGGCAGAGTGGCCAGCCGCGCGCATTTCACCGGCACCTTTCCCTTGATCTGGATTCTTCCGTCTTGGGGGAAGGGGCGGTCCTTAACCAGAAGGCCCAGGGAGAATATGCCTTTGCCTGTTTCCTGTTCATAGGAATGATGGGAAATGCTGATGGACGTGTCTTTCAAAGAAATTCCATTTCCGCTTCTGATGCTCAGTCCTGTTGGACTGGCAGCTGCAGAGAGTACGGCGCGGGGGGAAGTGTAACTGCCGGTGAATAGGAAATAACGGTATTTCGGAAAGAAGCTGGTTAGTTGAAGCTTGATGGCCTTTCTGCAGAATGTTTCATGCCGCTCCCCCCTTGAAAGGGCGGGAATGAGCAGGAGGAAAAGGACCGGAAGAAGCTTCATGGATGGCTGATGAACGAAAAGGGGGAGGGATACGGAGGCGCCTCCCGTGCAAAGCCGGAGCCGGAAAGATGGTTTATGGCGGTTTTTAACGGTTGGACAGCAGCTGCTTCATTTCCGGAAGACGGAAGTGCAGCGGAGGAAGCTCCTCCTCAAACGCGGCTGATTTTTCTTTCCTCAGGGCTTCCGCCCGTTCTTCCAGTTTCCGGGCTTCAGCCAGGATTTTGCGTATTTCCTGCCGGCCGCGGCCTATGTGGGAAACGGCCCGGGACGGGTCCGGCGTGAATTCCGGACCTCCCTTGAGGTATTTTTCAAAGTATTGCTGGTAGCGTTCCGCCAGTTCCCGCCCTCTGGCAAAGAGCTTGCGGTCTTCTTCCACATAGGCCGCCACGGCGGGGTCCACTTCTTTCGTGCTCAGGTCCGCCAGTTCTTCGTCCCGCTCCCGCAGCAGGTCCGCCGCGTCCCTGCTGCTTTCCGCCAGGCCGGGAAGGGTGGGATTCCTTTTCAGCTTCAGGAGGCGCTGCACCAGCGCATCGCTTTTTTCCGAGTATTCCGTATTGATGTCCGCCGCCTTTTTCCAGTAGGAGACGGTAGGGTCACCGCAGGAGGCCATCAGGAAGGCAGCCAGAAAGGGGAGCGTGCGGCGCAGGAAAGTAAGGGAAGTCATGTTCCTTTTGTAGCATTCCCGTGACGGGAATCAAGGCTGTTTTACGGGTCCCCGGCTTCTGCTTCTTATGAAAAGATGCTGAATCTTAATCGGTTCCGTTTCTGGAACGTTTCTTTTCCGCCGGAGGCGGCATTTCCACCACGCCGCTGCTGTTTCCGGGCGTCAGCAGGATTTCCACCTCCAGGGGCAGGGACGTATCCGCCAGCAGGCCTTCCGGGATGGAGATGCCGATGGGGGCGGAGCTTTTGCCGGGCAGCACTTCCTGGGGGGAGATGATGTCCAGAATGAGGCGTCCGTGCTGGAGAATGTTGATTTTGCTGATGGAGAAGGCGTCCTTCATGCCCGTGTTATGCAGCGTGACGCCCTTGAGCTGGGATGGGGCGAACGGTCCCGGAACGGTGAAGCGCAGGATGGTGGATTCCCCCCTGGCAAGCGGCAGGGGGAGCCAGTACGCCGCAATGGGCGCCTCCGGGTTCAGGCTATCCGTCAGGTAGGCGGATCCGTTGAGACGTTCCATCATCAGGCCGGAAAGCTCCGGGGAAGCGGGCACGCCCCAGCCCTGGGAGTACATGAGGGAGAGCAGGTACAGGGCTTCCTGGTCCCGGTACTGGACCGCCATTCTCAGGAACCGCGCCGCCTGGGCGTAATCCCGGGAGGCCAGAGGGGGCTGCTGTGGCAGGCGGGGAAAATAGGAGGGGATGTCCATGAGCAGGATGCCCAGCTCCTTCATGGCCTCATAGCATCCTCCGGTGGCGGAACGGTAGAGCCATTCCACCCCTTCTTCCGGCCTGGGGCCGCCGGGGCAGTCAGGAGACATGAGGAGTTTCCCCAATACCTGCTGGGCCACCGGGTAGCCGGCTTTGGACAGTTGTTCCAGAGCCGCCAGCATGTCCGGCGTGGCGTTCGCCAGGCCGAGAACGTTCCCGTGCCCCGGGGAAGGCGTGGTGACTGCCGCCACGAGCCCCTTGTAGGCAGGGTCATGCATCAGGGCCGGTTCCGGCGCCGCGGGGGCGATGATGAAGCGGATTTTAGGGAAGGCCTCCTCCGTGCGTTCCGTCTCGCTTTTGAAGCACGCCATTTGCATGGGGATGGCCTTGTGGGCGGCGGTTTCAAAGGCGTATGTGTAGGCGCGGTCCGTGGAGAGCTCCGGCAGGGCCGGGAAGAAGAAGGTGGAGGTGGATTGCCCCGGCACCGTGAAGGAGGGGACGGAGTTGACGGAACGGTCCACCAGGGCTCCGTTGGAGTCCCGGATGGTGAGGTGCAGTTCCTCCCCTCCGGTGGCCGGAGGGATAATCTGGAGGTAGATGCAGGAGATACGCAGCTTTTCCGGCAGGATGGAGGGGATGCCGGAACGGGTCAGAATCGTATCGTCCAGGCGCAGCTGGAATTCCTTCAGCGTCCGCGGTTCCAGCGCCGCGTCTTCCGTCATTCTGAGCTCCGGGATGCGGATGGATGCCAGGTCCCGGGGCGGGGGGGCCAATTCCTTCCCGTTGGCGGCAGGCTGCTGGATGGCCTCCTTGATGGTATTGATGGTGGTGCCCATGGGGGCCTTTTTCAGGTAGTCCATCAGGTAGAACGCCGCTGCGCCCAGCAGCAGGGTGCAGACGCTCCCCACCATCAGGAACATCATGTGGCGGTTGCGGCGGAGGGTGCGCGCGGACAGCCTGCGGGAGGCGGAATGAAGTCCGCCCGGCCCGGCGGTGGCCTTTTTGTTCCCGGAATTCTTCTCCGCACAGGGATGCGGCATTCCTTCCGGATGAATGTGGCGGATGTCCGCCGGGGATACCTGGATGGTGGCGGAGGATTCTTCCCCGGAAATGGCGCAAATGTCGTGAATCCATTCACGGGCCGTCTGGTAACGGCAGCTGGTCTGGGGAGCCAGCGCCTTGTCCAGCGAAAGCAGGAACTGCCGCGAGTAATAGCGGGTGAGCACGGGGTCGCTGTGCAGCGGCGGCATGCCGTCTTCCGTCAGGCGCACTTCCGCCCGTTCCGGCGGGTGGCCCGTGAGCAGGGCGTAAAAGGTGGCGCCTACGGAATAAAGGTCGCTCCAGGGGCCGATGTTCGTTTTCCCCAGCGCCTGTTCCGGGGAGGAATACCCCTGGGTAGTCAGGACGGTGGCGGCATGCAGCTTCAGGGCATGGCGCGCCGCACCGAAGTCGATCAGCACGGGCGTGCCTTCCTCCGTCAGCAGGATGTTGCCGGGCTTGATGTCACGGTGGTAGATGTGCCTGGAATGGAGGTAGTCCAGAATCCGCAGCAGGCGCGTCAGCAGGCCCTTGAGTTCGTCCTCCGTGTAGCGGTGCCCGGTGCTGTGGAGTTTCTCCCCCAGGTAGTCCAGGGAAAGCCCGGTGATGTTCTCCATGGCGAAGTAGGCGGTGCCGTTGGCTTCAAAAACGGACAGGATTCTGACGATGCCGGGATGGTTGAGCTCCGCCAGCGTCTGGGCCTCGCTCAGGAAACTCTTCAGGGCCCAGGTGTAATTTTCCAGGTCGTGTTCGTTGTTGGGGCGGATGTGCCCGGTCAGCGGGTCCCGGTAGGAACAGCTGGAGGGAAAGTTTTCCTTGATGACCACGTTGCGGTTCAGGAACAGGTCCTTCGCCAGATAGGTGATGCCGAAGCCCCCGCTGCCCAGGACGCGGATGATTTCATACTGTTCCAGGCGTGTGCCGGGGGCCAGCTCTCTCTGGTAAACGAAAAAGGCGCCTTTTTCTTCCGCGTGGGGAAGAGGGGGGCGTCCGGGCAGAATCTGTTCCAGGCCTGTCGTTGGAGCGGGAGGCGGGACTTGCCCTGTCGTCCGGGGCTGGTCGTCTGGCTGGCCTTCTTCTGCTGGCATGAGGGAAAGTTCCTGAAACGGAAGCTGCGGGCATTCTCATATGCCGGGTGCGGCAAGTCAAGGTGAATGCCTGTTTTCCTCCGTATCAGGACTGCCGCCTGTGCGTAGTATCTAAAACGGCGCAAGTGGAATGGAAGGAATAAACCTAAAGGGAGAGATGAAGGCGGGGGATTCTTTCTGCCTTGTCCTTCCTGTACGCCATGTTCATGAAGTCCGTTCCCGTGAAAGCCGTTCCTTCGCGTTTTCAGGACTTGTGGCGCCTGATGAATTCCCGTGCGGCTTTCAGGTAGGCTTCCGCCGCCGTGCCGGAAGGATCGTGTTCAAAGATGGTGTGGCCGAAGCTGGGCGCTTCCCCGAGCCGGATGGAGCGGGGAATGACCGTCTTATACAGCATCTGGGGCAGGTGCTGTTCCACCTGGTCAATGACCTGGCGGGAAAGGTTGGTGCGGCCGTCGTACATGGTCATCAGCACCCCTTCATGCCTGATGCGGGGATTGGCTCCGCTGGCGCAGATCTGCGCCGTCACGTGCAGGATTTTGGCCAATCCTTCCAGCCCGAACCATTCGCATTGCAGGGGAGTCAGCACTTCGTCGCAGGCGGCCAGGGCGGAGGTCATCAGAACGCCCAGGGAGGGCGGCGTATCCATGATGCAGTAATCATAGGCATCCGACTCCCGCAGGGGAGCGAGCGTTTCCCGGAGCCGGGTCAGGTGGTTGCCGGAGCGGGCCAGTTCTATTTCCACGCCGGCCAGGTCCATGGTGGAGGGAATGATGTCCAGCCGTTTTCTGCCGGAAGGCAGGATGCACTCTTCCGCCGCAAGCTGGCCGAGCAGGGCCGGGTACAGGCTGGGCATGTCTTTTCCGTCAATGCCCATGCCGCTGGTGGCATTGGCCTGCGGATCCAGGTCAATGACAAGGATTTTCTTCTTCAGCTGGGCCAGGGCGGCGGCCAGGTTGATGGCCGTGGTGGTTTTTCCCACTCCCCCCTTCTGGTTGGCGATGGCGATGATTTTCATTCGGGAAAAGGGTGCGGGGAAAAGGTAGCATAACGGGAGGCCCTTTCAACCATTTTCCCGGAGAGGCGTGGCGGCCTGCGGGCTGCGGCGGCCCTTTCCCCTTCCGGAACGGCCTGTTGCGGGGAATGGCGGAGCCGGGAAAGCCGCCGTTCCGGAGGCTGGAGCCATCGGAATCAGGGGGGCGTGGGAACGGCGGGGCGGTCGGAAGACAGGATGAGGCGGAAGCCCAGCGCGTCATCCCGCGTGTTTTCCGGCAGGGGGGTGCGGATGGAGGTGGTGAGCTGCTTGGGGCGGAAGGAGAGGTAGCTGCCTCCTCGGGCCACGCCGTAGTTGCGTATGGGGAGGGATTCCGGCCCTCCGTAGGAATCGTCCACCCATTCCATGACGTTCCCCTCCAGGTCGTACAGGCCCAGATGGTTGGGCGGGAAGGTCTTCACAGGGGCCGTGTACGGCTGCCCGTCCTCATACCCCACGATGACGCGGGAGGAAGGAAGGTAAATCAGGGCGGACTGGTCCGCAAAATTGCCTGTTCTGTCCGGCGGCGGCCAGGAGAACCCCCACGGGAACACCTCCCGGGAGTTTTCATGGGGCAGCGTCTTTTCATAGGGGGAGGACCCCTTTTCATCCGTCAGGCGCACCCAGGAGCTCCATTCCTCGTCTTTGGGCAGGCGGTAGGAGTCGTGCTGGTCGATCAGGCCCTGGGCCCGCTCCTTGTTGGTGAGCCATTTGGCAAAGGCGCGCGCGTCCTGCCTGCTGACGTTTACCACCGGGTGGTTTTCCCCCTGGGGGAAGCCGGGCCGGGCCGGAGCCTTCCTGCCCGTGGCTTTCAGGAACTGCTGGAAGTCCTTCACGCGCACCTCATGGGACATGACCAGGGCGTTTCCCCCTACCGGGGCCATCTGCATGCCCAGGCTGTTGGTCCAGGGCGAGCCGAAGACGACGGACTTGTCCGGCTCCAGCTGGAGGGAAAGGTATAAATCCTGAGGGTCCAGCCCTCTGCGCCGCATGGTGGCGTGCCCCGGCAGTTTGATTTCAATCACGTAGGGCACCTGGTTGACGTATTCCTCAATGGGCGTGCGTCCGATCAGCCTGTTGTTGAAAAAGACGCTGGCTCCCGGCGGATTGGTGGTGACGGTGATGGGGACCTGGAACACGCGCGTGACGTTCAGGACGTAGGCGCTGTGGCCGTCCGCGCTGCCGGACGTCTGCGGCAGTGGATCCGCATTAATGGAAAACTCCTTGCCGAGCAGTCCCTCCCGTTCGCATTTCTTGTTCAGCCACGCCAGGTAGGCCGTGATGCCGTCCTGCGTGAGCAGGGCCACGTCCTTTTCCGGATGGCCCGGTTCCGCCTGCTCCCTCTTCATCTGGTAGTTTCCCTTCTGGTGGTCCTCCTTCAGGAACTTGTTGAACAGGGCGGCGGTGAGAGGGCCTTGCGCCACATGGCGCGTTTCCGCGGGAATGTAGGTGACTCCCTCCGTATCCTTCCACGGCTGGCTGTCCGTGGGGGGATGGTATTCCTTCAGCACGCCGCCCAGGGCCAGCGTGGAGCCGCCCTTGACGGTTCCCGCCTCCTCCTTGTCCGCAAAGCCCGATTTCTTGATGGTGTAGGCCACGGAAGTTCCGGAAGGCAGTTCAATGGGGCCGTAGGGCGTTTCATCCAGGTAATTGCCGTCCGCATCATAAACGGACGCTCCCGCCGGGGAGCTGGTCACCAGCACGTAACCGGTCCGGGACTCCTCCTCCGGTGCGGAGGAGTGGGTTTCCGGGCGCACGTCCGCGGCAGGTTCCTCCGCGGGATGCTGGCTATTGTTGAGCCACAGGGCCCCCCAGTAGGCGGTCAGGGCTCCCGCGACGGCGGCGGCCAGCAGCTGGAGGGTGCGCCTGAGCTTGCGGCGCTTCTTTTTCTTCTGGAGGCGGAAGCGGGTAGGCACTTCATACCCCCGCAGAACGTCTATTTTCTCCGCCAGCTCTTCCGCGGAATCAATGGCGCACTCCTCCACGCGGGGTTCCGCCGCCTGGCAGATGATGGTGTTGAACGCCTGCCACTTCTTGCGCACGGTGCCTTCCGGCAGATCATCCGGAAGCGCGGGAAAATCCATGCGGTCCTTTCCCGTGCTGATTTCATATAAAACCTTGGCCAGCGCGTAAACGTCTGCCCGCCGGGTGCCGGGGCCGTCCGGGGGGATGAACCCCTCCGTGCCTACAAAGCTGCGCTGGTCCAGATGGGCCACTAGGCCGATGTCCGCCAGCTTGGGCCGTCCGTTGACGAAGATGACGTTCGCCGGCTTGATGTCCCGGTGCGTCAGGTTCTTGCTGTGCAGGTACAGCAGGGCGTGGGCAAGCTGGCTGCCTACCTCCAGGCAGTAATCCAGGGGCAGCGGCTTGTTGCCGGAAAACTTCTTGTCCGTCTGGAGCGTGCGGGGAATATACTCGTCCGGCGTGATGTGGACCCCGGTGCGGGCGTCGTCGCCCAGCTCCATGACGTAATAGTAAAACGGGGAATCCTGGTCGTGCCTCCCCACGTGCAGGATGTGGACCAGCCCCGGGTGGTTGCGGGCAATGGGCTCATATTGCAGGATGCCCTCAAACTCCCGGTTGAAGGTGCGCTCATCCTCAAAATCCTCACGCCAGACGATTTTCACGGCGCGCCACGCCCCGGTCAGGGAGCGGGCCAGCCAAACCTCGCCGTAAGCGCCGCTGCCTATCTGGCGCACGACCTCATGGTCCGGAATGGAAGGAGTGGGACGCACCACCCGTTTGACGGGCAGCGTCGGCAGATTGCCGCCGGGCATGGGTGATGCGTCCGAAGTCATGGAGAGTGCGGGAATCAGGAAATAACTCCCAGGTTTTTGCCCACCTTGCAGAAGGCTTCAATCGCCTTGTCCAGTTGTTCGCGGGTGTGGGCGGCGGAAATCTGCGTGCGGATGCGGGCCTGCCCCTTGGGAACGACGGGGTAGAAGAAGCCGACGGCGTACACGCCTTCGTCCAGAAGCTGGGCGGAGAATTTCTGGGACAGCACGGCGTCCCCCAGCATCACCGGGGAAATGGGGTGGTCCTTGCCGCCGATGGTGAAGCCCGCGGCCGTCATGGCGTCGCGGAAATACCTGGTATTCGCTTCCACGCGGTCGCGCGCTTCCGTGGAACCTTCCAGCAGGTCCAGCACCTTGATGGAGGCGGCCACGATGGCCGGGGCCACGCTGTTGGAGAACAGGTACGGGCGCGCCTTCTGGCGCAGGATGTCCACCACTTCCTTCGGGCCGGAAACGTAGCCGCCGGAAGCGCCGCCCAGGGCTTTTCCCAGAGTGCCGGTGGTGATGTCTATCTTGCCGAACAGGCCGCAGTGTTCATGCGTGCCGCGGCCCCTCTTGCCCAGGAAACCCGTGGCGTGGCAATCGTCAAAATGCACGATGGCGTTGTATTTGGCGGCCAGCTCATGAATCTTGTCCAGCTGGGCGATGATGCCGTCCATGGAAAACACGCCGTCCGTGGAAATCAGCTTCACGCGCGCTCCGGCGGCGTCCGCTTCCTGGAGCTTGGCTTCCAGGTCCGCCATGTCGTTGTTGGCGTAGCGGAAGCGCTTGGCCTTGCAGAGGCGCACGCCGTCAATGATGGAGGCGTGGTTCAGGGAATCGGAAATAATGGCATCGTCCGCGGTCAGGAGGCCCTCAAACAGGCCGCCGTTGGCGTCAAAGCAGGAGGGGAACAGAATCGTGTCTTCCGTGCCCAGGAACTGGGAAAGGCGTTCTTCAAGCTGGCGGTGCAGGGTCTGCGTGCCGCAGATGAACCGCACGGAAGCCATGCCGAAGCCCCATTCGTCAATGGCTTTCTTGGCGGCCTCCATCACTTCCGGATTATTGGCCAGGCCCAGGTAATTATTGGCGCACATGTTGATGACGGAGCGTCCGTCCTTCAGCGTCACCTGGGAATACTGCTGGGAGGCGATGAAGCGTTCTTCCTTGTACAGACCTTCCGCACGCAGTCCGTCCAGGGTGGAAGTGAGGATGTTTTTGAATTCAGGGGTATACATGTCGAATAATGGAATATGAATTGAAATAGCCAGCAAGTGGACGATCAAGGATCACACGGTTGCTCCCGCACCTTTATCATTATTGAGCCGTGAAGAAAAGCTTAAAGAACACAAATTGAAGGCAGGGAGAGGACGGAACGGAGAAGCGGAACCCCTCCGCTTATCCTGCGGTGACGGGAAAAACGGGAGCTGGTCAAAGGGGTGCGTTTCCTGAAGAAAAAGAACAGGAAAAATACTCACCGGTCCGGAATGCATGAACGGCAGGCGGGAACGGGAAAGGAGGAGTTCTCCGGAGTATGGGAAATGCATTTGATACACAAAACAAGTGTCAGCGTGCGCTTGAAAAAGTGAAGGCCGGTTTCAACCTCCGGCCATTAAACCCATCATACCCGATCATGAAACTATCCCGTATTTCCTTATGGAGCCTGATCCTGGCAGGGTGCCTGCCTGCCGTGCGCGCCGAATCCTGGAACCAGTTCCCGGAAAGCGGTCCGGAAACCACGCTGGATTCCATGTGGGCGTCCGCGGCCTATGTGCAGACGCTGGTGGAAGCCTCCTCCGCCCAGATAAATATCTCCCGTTTCCGGCAGAAGGGGCCGTCCAACCTGTGGGCGGGCGCCCTGGGCAGCTTTGGCGATGCCGGAATCCGGAACAACCAGCCTTCCTTTGACTACTCAGCCGCCGGCTACGCGCTGGGGTATGACTACGGAACGTATGGAGAAAAATCCGGTTCCCTGCTGGGTCTGGCGTTCGGGCAGATGTTCGGGCACCAGAACATTCAGGAAATGCCGGACTATCCGGACGGCCCCATGGAGGGGGACCGCTTCCGGCAGTCAGCGTGGATGGCCAATCTGTACGGCGCCTTCTTCCGGGAAACGGGGCCGCGGTCCAGCCTGCTTCTTGCCGCGAATGCGGCCTTCGGCAGTACGGAAAACAAATGCCGCCACAGCGATGCGTGGGGAAACGCCTCCAAGTGGGACTCGGAAACGTTCCAGGTGGGGTTTTCCGTCTCCTGGCGCTATCAGGTGACGAACTCCTTCAGCGTGACCCCCTTTATGGGAGTAACGTATGTGCACGGAGCCAACAAGGTGAAAAGGGATGACCGGGGCGGCTACGGCGATTCCTCCTGGTGGGGGGATTACTGGTGGGATGACGACGACTGGGACGACGATGATGATTACAACCAGCGGCGGGACAACCGGGGCACGTTTGACAACGTGTCCATGGCGATGGGAGTGACGCTGGAACACGTTCTCCGTCTGTCCGGAAACACCGTATGGATCAATGCCCTGTCCGGGAGCTACTGCCCGGACATCTACCGGAACGATCCCCATTACACGTTCCGGGACGGCTGGTGGGAAGGGGATGAATACCGGGAATCCTGGTACAAAGGGAAGGGTTATTCTCCCGGAAAGCAGTCATTCAAGGTCAAGCTGCTGTCCAGAATGGTCTTCAATGACAGATGCTCCGTCTTCGCCTCCTACCAGGCGCACTTCAGGGAATCCTTCCTGGAGCACCAGGCGGCGCTGGGCGTCTCCGTCTCTTTCTGAACATTAATGCCGCCGGGGGAAAGCCGAATGGAAAAGAATTAGGCTTTCTCCCGGATGGCTCAGAGGGAAGGGGAGGCGGAGGGCGCCTGTTTTTCCTTGCCGGGGCAATCCCCGGTTTTCAGGGAAAACTCCAGCATCCGGTCCCCCTCAAACGTGAAAAACGCCTCAAACCGTTTCCCGTCCAGCATGGCGGGAAGCCAGAACCGGTCGTCCTGCCACATGAGATCGTAGGGAATCCCGTCCACCGGGCACCAGAAAGGCTCCGCCTCCGGCGTTTCCGAAGGGGTGCCCTTGAAGGAGGAGGCCATGAACACGTGGCAGCGGATTTCCGGAATGGTGCCGCACGTGAAGGAAAAATTCAGCACGCCCATTTCCCGGGCGTCCGCAACGTCAATGCAGAGTTCCTCCCGGACCTCCCGCAGCACACACTGGAGGGCCGTTTCCCCCGGCTCAAACTTCCCTCCCGGTCCGTTGACCTTCCCCGCGCCGATCCCCCTCTTCTTGCGTATCAGGAGAATCCTTCCGTCCTGCACCACAAACATCAGGGTGGCGAGGATATCGGGGGTCCACTGGGCGGGCCATTGAAAGCCGCTGCTTCTGTCTTGCATGAGCGCATGTTACAGGATGAGAGGGAAATCATGAAGAAAAATGCGAAACAAGCCCGGTAGAGGCCGGTTCCGGCGGAATAGGCCGTACCGGTAAGGTAGAAAGCCCATCCGTGCTGTGAATCCAAGAGCATGGGAACAAGGTCTCCGGATGGAACCGGACGGGGCCGGTCTTATTCAGTCCGTTCCTTCCAGCAGGTCCTCTTTCCTGACGCGGGAACCCGCAAGGGCATAGGCAAGCATGACCAGCTCACAGAGGAAGACGAGCATCCATGACCAGCGCCAGCTTCCCAGCGCGTCCGTCAGAGCTCCCTGGAGGAAGGGGAAAACGGCGCCGCCGAACACGCCCATCATGAAAATGCCGGAAGCCTTGGCGGTGTATTTTTTCAGCCCCACGGTGGCGAGCGTGAAAATACAGCCCCACATGACGGAATGGAACAACCCTACGGAAACCAGCACCCACAGGTTATGGGTGTAAATGGCGACCAGCGTCAGGATGGCCGCCGCGGAGGTTGCCACCGTCAACTGGACGCGGGGGGAGATATGGTTCAGCCAGCTGGAAACGATGCGCCCCACCATCAGGCCGCCCCAGTACAGGGAGGCCAGCAGAGCCGGAATGCCCAGGTCCACTCCCCACACCACCAGGTTGCTGGAGCCCAGGAACAGCAGCGGTTCATCCGAATTGCTGAGCTCCAGGGCGTGCAGGTTCACGTTGATGCCCACGGACACCTCCGCGCCCACATAAAAGAAAATGGCGATCACGCCCAATGTCAAATGCCGGAAGGACCAGATGCTGCGTTCCAGTTTTTCTCCTTCTCCGGCCGTGGTGTCCCGGATGTTGGGCAGGTAAAGGCGCTTCGTCATCAGGGTGACCAGCGCAATGAGGACGCCCAGGATAAGTAGCGGAAGCATCAGCTGCCGCACGTGGACGCTCTCCATGGGCAGTCCGGCGAACAGGATGCCGGTCACGAAAAACGGCGCGATCGTCGTTCCGAAGGAGTTCACGGCGCAGACGATGTTGAGGCGCTGGACGGGCTGGGTTCCCTTCAATTCATAGGACGTCACGTAGGGGTTAATGACGACCTGCAAGACCGTGGCGGAGGTGCCCATGGCATAGGACCCCGCCAGAAAAATAAAATAGCCGTAGGGAATGCTGGCCCCGGCGATCGTCGTGCGCAGGTCCCCGAACTGGACGGTGAACCATGCGGACAGGAAAAAGACGGCCAGCCCGAGCACCATGAACAGGAGGCCCCGTATCAGTGTGGTCTTGTAGCCGTAACGGTTGATCCAGCGGGAGGCGATGTTTCCGTTCACCAGGTACGCCAGGAAAAAGAAAAAGGGAATCAGCGTGATGAACGTGTTTTTCAAAGCGCCTGCGTCCGACAGGAAGGCGCTTTGCAAAGGCCCCTGGAATTGGCCGTTCACGGTGGACAGGAACCCGACAAGGAAATAAATGAAGGTTAGGGCAAGAAAGGGGCCCAGGCGTGAATGCGGTTGTGTTTCCATGAGGAGGGTGAGAGGTGAAAATGCAGAAAAAGGAAGAGACCGGAAAGGTTTCTTCATGCCGCCCGGAACAGGGTCCGGAAGGCATGAAGAATTGTATGACTACGGAAGAATCAATTTTTCCAGAACGGGGAGCACGCCGTCTTTTTCAAGCTTCTTCACCATGTCCAGGTACTGGCTGACGAACTTGTCCGTCGCCTTCAAATCCGTGCTCCGGAAGGGGGAGAGGGCAAGGAAATCCAGCGGGTCGCCGCTGGCGATCAGCTTCCGGTCCTCCTTGGTCAGCCAGGGCTCGTTCACTTCATAAGCCTGGCCCCGGTCGTCCTTCCCGTGCTTCAGGTAATGGCGGTAGGCGGCCACGAAAAACGCCAGGCGTTCCAGGTCGGCGTCGTCCCTGATCATCTTCGTTAAAACGGGCATCACATACACGGGAATCTTGGAAACGCCGTCAAAGCACAAGCGGCTGATCTGGTCGCTCACCGCCTTGTTGCCGAAGCGTTCCAGCAGGGTCTTCTTGTACAGCTCCAAATCCGTATTCCCCGGAGGCGGAACGTAGGGGCCCGCGTCCCGGTCCATGAAAAGGCGCAGGTAGCGGGCGAACCGTTCATCCCCTACCGCCTCGTCCACCCGGCGGTACCCGGCCAGAAAGGCGGGGTAGGACAGCAGGGAGTGGGACGCGTTCAGCAGGCTGAGCTTCATATTCTCATAAGCGGAAACGTCATCCGTAAACTCAACGCCCACGGCTTCCCAGTCCGGGCGCCCGGCAATGAAATCATCCTCAATCACCCACTGGATGAAATCCTCCGAATAGACGGGGGCGGCGTCTTCCACGCCGCTCTGCGCGTCCAGCCGCTTGACGTCCTCCGGCGTGACGGCGGGCGTGATGCGGTCCACCATGCTGTTGGGGAACGTCACGTTCTTCTTCACCCACTGTGCCAGTTCAGGGTCCTGTGCCTTGATAAAAGAGGTGAACGCCTTCCGGGCCGTGTCTCCGTTGTGCTGGAGGTTATCGCAGGATAGAACGGTTACGGGGCCTGCGCCGTCCTTGCTCCTCTTCCGCAATCCGGCGGACAGGAACCCGAAAACCGTCCGGGGATGGCCGGGGTGTTCCAGGTCATGTTTCACGTCCTTGCTGTCGAGCATGAACTCACCGGTTTCCTTATCCAGATTGTATCCCCCTTCCGTAATGGTCAGCGTGATGATTTTAGTGCGGGGGTCCGCAATCCTGTCGATGACCTTTCCGGGATCCTTCGGCCCCCACGCCAGATCCACCAAGGAGCCTATCTCATAAAACTCGTCCTTGCCGTCGCGGCCGCAGACTGTCAGCGTGTAAAGGCCGTCCTGGCTCTTCAGCGCCTTGTAAAGGGGTTCGTCCTGAGGCAGCAGCGCCACTCCGGAAATTCCCCATTCGTCACGGCCGCCCATGCCCAGAAGCTGGTTCGTGTAAAACTCTTCATGCGCGCGATGGAAGTTGCCCACTCCTATATGGACTATCCCCGGCTGAATGGTTGTCCTGTCATAGGGGACGGGAGCCCCCGGAATCTTCGCCTTGCCCTGTCGTTTCAGTTCCTTCTTCATCATCTTAAAATGAGGTATGGTATTTGCCGTCTCATACTAATGGGCATTTCCGGAGAGGCGGGTGTTAGGGATATGCCAGACTTTTTCCCTATCCGGCGGATTGATCACGCGCCGCAAGGGACCGTTCACGGAAAAATCCCGGATTTTTTTACGGGCACGGTTTCCACAGGGCGTGATGGGACCCCGGCAATACGTCCTTTGCCGGCATGACTGGAATGAACCTCTTTTTCCTTTCCTGGAACAGGCGGCGCGTTCTATGCTTTACTATCTCTCCCGGCTTTCCTTTATGCCGGAAGGACCACCTTCAACATTTGGAAAAGCATGTATGACGTCGTAGCCCTCGGAGAACTGCTGGTGGACTTCACCCCCTGCGGAGTGAGCGCCCAGGAACTGCCCGTTTACCAGGCCAATCCGGGGGGAGCCCCCTGCAATGTCCTCTCCATGCTGTCCCGGCTGGGGCGCAGGACCGCCTTCATCGGCAAGGTGGGGCATGACATGTTCGGGAAAATGCTCCGGCGCACGCTTCAGGAGGAAGGCATTGACGATTCGGGGCTGGTCTCTTCCCGGGAAGTCAACACCACCCTGGCCTTCGTCCAGATTGACGAACATGGCGACCGTGATTTTTCCTTCTACCGCAATCCCGGCGCGGACATGAAACTGACCTCCGGGGAGGTGGACATGGCGCTGGTGGAAAACACGCGCGTATTCCACTTCGGGACCATCTCCATGACGCATGACGACGTGCGGCGCGCCACAAGGCACGCCGTCAGCCATGCCCGGGAGAAGGGTGTCCTCGTCTCCTTTGACCCCAACCTCCGGCCTTCCCTCTGGCCCAGCCTGGAGCTGGCCCGGGAACAAATGCGCTACGGCTGCGGCGCGTGCAGCGTCATGAAAATAGAAACGGAGGAACTTCTGTTCCTCACCGGGTGCTCCTCCATGAAGGAAGGGCTGGATGCCCTGAAAAGAGAATTCGGCAATCTCCGTCTCATCCTCGTGACAGGGGGCAGGGAAGGGAGCTGGGCTTCCTATGGAGACACGCTGGTTTACCAGCCTACGTTCCTGAAGGTCAATACCATTGACACGACGGGCGCCGGAGACGCCTTTTTTGGTTCCTGCCTGGACTGGATTCTGGAAACAGGGCTGGAAAACCTGACGGAGGGACAGTTGGCGGACATGCTTTTATTCGCCAACGCCGCCGCGTCCATCGTGACGACGCGCAAGGGAGCCATCCGCTCCATGCCGAACCGCGTGGAAGTCCTGGCCCTGATGGCAGGGGGCGTTTGAAGGGCGTCGTAAATACACAACTTCCTTCATTGGTTTTTACCTGAACTGTTTCCAGCGAGTAAACAAGAGGGAGGACCTTTCATTTCTTGCAGCACATTCCCGTTTCGTGTTGATAAAAGTTGTATAAATATACTGCGGTTTGTCTTGCAATTGTCGATAAACAAAAACCGCAAGCGCTTATGAACAGCAACTTGCGGTATAAAAGGGATGGTGCTCGAGAGGGGACTCGAACCCCTACGTCTTATCGACACTAGATCCTTAGTCTAGCGCGTCTACCAATTCCGCCACCCGAGCATGGGTGCCTTAAGGCGGGGAGTTTTTAGCGCAGAGGAACGAAGATATCAAGCTTTTTCTTCTTTTTTATCCTTTCGATTCCGTTTTTTGAAGAGGGATTTTCTTAGCGGACCGGGAGGGAGGTAGCCACGGGCATGATGGCCGGGCGCAGGGTGACGGCCTTGGTGTCATATTTTTCCGAGGGTTTGAAGAGCCAGCCGGGATCGGTGCTGACAGCTTCAAACCTGGTCGGCTTGAAGATGGGCAGCCTCAGGTTGGAGTTGGGCTCGTAGCCATATTTGCCCGTGTACTTGCCGTAGACCCTGTATTCATAGTTGTTGTCATAGGCGTAGCGCGGGCTCCCGGCGTATTCCGGCAGGCGGTCCGGGGTCCGGCAGGAGCTTTCATCCATGATGACGAGCTGGGCCGTTCTCCAGGTCTGGCCCGGCTGGCGCAGGTACCCCCAGAAACGCGTTGCCGGTACATGGTAACGGCGTCCGACGAAGTAGTTGCCCCTGGGTTCGCGGGCGATTTCCGCATTGCGAGCGTTGATGCCGGCGATGTCTTTTTCCAAGGAGTTGCACTGGGTCAATGCGGGAAGGAGGACGGCCCCCAGCAGGGGAAGCAGGAGTTTGTTCATGGCTGTGATGGTGTTTTTTTCTTGTTTAAGAGCGTTTGAATGGCGGCGGAAGCCGCGAAGAAGCCGAAGGTGCCCGTGATGTGGGCGATGGAGCCGAATCCGGAGTCACAGCCCATTTTCCCCTGGAATTCCGGGTCGCGCGTGCAGGAGGTTTCTCCGTCGCAGGTGGGGTAGACGGGAGTTTCCTGGGAGAAGACGCAGGGGATTTTCAGTTTCCGGGCTTTTTCCCCCAGCGGTAGGCCGTAGTCTTTTTTGAGCTTGTAGCGCAGGCTGGAGAGCAGGGGGTCTCCCTTGGTGCGGGAGAGGTCGCCTATTTCTATTTTGGCGGGGTTGACGCGTCCTCCCGCGCCGCCGCAGGTGACCAGCGGCTGTTTGCTGCGGTAGCAGGAGGCAATAAGATGGGCCTTGGGAACCAGGGAGTCAATGGCGTCAATGATGACGTCCGGTTTCGTCTCCAGCAGTTTTTCCGCATTGGAGGCCGTGTAGAAGCTGTTGATGGAGATGATTTCCGCCTCCGGGTTGATTTGCCGGAGGCGGGCGGCCATGGCTTCCGTCTTGGACTGGCCGATGGTGGACGCCAGCGCGTGGATCTGCCGGTTGGTGTTGGTGATGCAGAGGTCGTCCAGGTCCATCAGGATGATGGTGCCGACGCCCGACCGCGCCAGGGCTTCCGCCGCCCAGGAGCCTACGCCGCCAATGCCGACGACGGCCATGCGGGAGTTCCTGAGGATGTCCAGCCCGCTCCTTCCATACAGGCGGCCTATGCCGCCGAATCTGGCTTCATAGTTCATGGCTGCGTGTTTGAACCGGAGTGGGGAATTAAGGAGAAGACGGGTGCCAGAGGGCCCTTCCGTTTTTCCATCGTGAAGATATAATAGCGGGGGGAAGCCGTTTGTTCCGGGCGGCAGGAGGCGGGAAGGCCTGCGCCCCGGTTCCAGCAGATGAGGCAGGTGTTTCCATGCACAGCAATCAGCATGTCCCATCCACCCCCGTTTTGCTGGGGGATGCCGTCTTTTTTATCCTGGTAGCGTACGATGCCGTCCTGCCGGACGGTAAAGAGGACCATGCGTCCGCAGGAGGGCATGGCGATGGCAGCCGTATTTCTGCATGCTACGGCCAGTTTTCCGTTGTTCCAGGAAAGGGTGACGGGCTGCCGGTTACCCCGCTTTTCCGTGAGGGTGAGTGAGGGATGCTGCCGGAGCAGGCTGTACTGGAGCGCCGGCTGTCCGTCCGGTGTGAGGAAGCAGGATGCGGGAAGCCGATGCCAGCCTTCCCTGTGGGCCATGTTTTGGTAGTCCCTCACGGCGTTTCCGTTGTGTCCGGAACATCCGCAGAGCGCCGTCAACAGGCATGATAAGAGGAAGGCGGTGGCAGTCTGCATGGTCAGGAGGCCGGTTTTTCCACGATTTTGCTGATGCGGGCGATGTTGAGGGCCCTCCCGGTGGCTTCATCCACCTGCACGACGGCTCCGCAGAGGCGCACGGGCCAGTTCGCCACGGGGAATTTGGCCGGCATGGAGGTGCGGAAGCGTTGGATAATGGGTTCCCGTTCCCGGCCCAGCACCCCGACGGCGGGGCCGCACATGCCGGCGTCCGTCAGGTAGGCGGTGCCGTGTTCCAGAATGGTTTCATCCGCCGTCTGCACGTGGGTGTGCGTTCCGATGACGGCGGAGACCAGTCCGTCCAGATTGTAGCCGGTGGAGATTTTTTCACTGGTGGTTTCCGCGTGCATGTCCACAAAGATGACCTGCACGCCTTCTTCCTCCCTGAGTCTTTTGGCTTCCGCTTCCGAGATGAGGAAGGGGTTTTCAAGCGGCGGCTGGATGAAGGAACGTCCCTGCACCTGCATGACGGCTATTTTTCCCCTGGGCGTTTCCACCACCACGCTTCCGTGTCCCGGTGTCCCCTGCGGGTAGTTGACGGGGCGTAGCACGCGCGGTTCGGAGTCCAGCCAAGGAGCCAGTTCCGCCTGGTCCCATACATGGTCCCCCGTCGTGATGACGTCCACTCCCGCATGCAGCAGTTCCTGCGCCAGACGGGGCGTAATGCCGCGCCCTGCGGCCGCGTTTTCACCGTTGACGATGACAAAGTCCGCCCCATGCTCCTTTTTGAGTTCCGGCAGCATGTGCTTCACGGCGGTGCGGCCAGGTTCGCCGACCACATCGCCTATAAAGAGTATGGTAATCATGAAGTGGGACGGGACTGGTGCGGATGGCGGTTTTTACTGCTCTTCCTTGGTGACGGGAACCACCAGCACGGGCACGGGGGATTTCCGCATGACGGAGCTGGCTACGCTGCCCAGAAAGACGGTGGAAAGGAAGCCGTGGTTGTGCTTGCCCACCACGATCATGTCAATGTGGTGTTTTTCAGCATAGTTGATGACCGCTTCGCTGATTTCAAATTCGTCTTCCACAGCCTGGATGATGGTTGCGTCCGTCAGCCGGGAGAGTTTTTCCGCCGTTTTTTGCAGATGGTTTTTTGCGATGGAGATGACTTCGTTTTCCTCCGTCTGGTCCATCACGGGGACAGGCACTTCATCCGGCAGCACGCCGGAGACTTCATAACAGATGCTGGGTTCCACAATGTGGAGCAGATGGATGATGCTGTCGTTGGGGCAAGCCAGTTTGCCGATCTGATGAATGACGGCGTCCGTGGCGTTGGAGAAATCAATGGCTACCAGAATATTCTTCATATCTTCCTGTATAACATTCCGTGCTTTTCCATGCCACTAAAAAACGTGTGCTGTCCCCGGTTCTCCCGGCATTCCATTCCCGGTTCAGATCAGGCCCACGGCCCGGCGCACCCTGTCCAGCACTACGGAGGCCGTTTCCCGAGCCTTGCGGGCCCCTTCTTCCAGCGTCCGGTGCACGTAGTCCTGGTTGGCTTCCAGTTCCGCCCTGCGTTCGCGCGCGGGACGGAAGTATTCCCAGTAGGCGTCAAAGAGGCGTTTTTTGAAGTCGCCATAGCCGCAGCCTCCGTTTTTGAAGTCGCGGACCATGTCTTCATAGCCTTCCGCAGAGGCGAAGAGCTTGTAGAGCTGCAGGATGACGGAGCCTTCCGTGGGCTTGGGGTCTTCCACAGGGGTGGAGTCCGTGGGGATTCTCATGATGAGCTTGCGGACGGCTTTTTCCTCACCGAAGATGGGGAGCGTGTTGTTGTAGCTTTTGCTCATTTTTTGCCCGTCCAGCCCCGGCACGATGGCCGTGCTTTCCGCAATGAGCGCATCCGGCAGCTTGCAGGTGCCTTCGCCGAATTGTTCGTTCATTTTGCCTGCCAGGTCGCGGGTGACTTCCAGGTGTTGCTTCTGGTCCTTGCCTACGGGCACCAGGTCGGAGTCATACATCAGGATGTCCGCCGCCATGAGGACGGGGTAGGTGAAGAGGGCGTTGCTGGGGGAGAACCCCTTGGCGATTTTGTCCTTGTAGGAGTGGCAGCGTTCCAGCAGGCCCACCGGGCAGACGGTGCCGAGTATCCAGGCCAGTTCATTGACTTCCGGCACGGAGGACTGGCGGAAGAAGACGCATTTTCCAGGGTCCAGGCCCACGGCCAGAAAGTCCGTCGCCAGGTTTTTGCAGTTTTCCCGCAGGGCCTCCGCGTCGTGAACGGTGCTCATGGCGTGGTAGTCCGCCAGAAAGTAGTAGGATTCTCCGCGTTCCTGCATGCGGACGGCTGGTTCCATGGCTCCGAAGTAGTTGCCGACATGCAGCTTGCCGCTGGGTTGAAGTCCTGTGATGATACGCATTGCGCGCAGGATTTTGCCTGTTCGCGCCCGGCAAGTCAAGAAAGGGGAGAGTCAAAGACTGGCGGGGAGGCTGGCCGGGCGCCTCGCCTGTTCCGGTATGCGTCCTGCGTTTGTTCTCTCTCTTTTTCATGCCTGCCCGGAGCGTTTTCTTGGGCATGAAGAGAAGAAGCGGCGGCGGGAGTTTATTCTCCCCCCGCTTCCAGCGCTTCCAGCACGTTGTGCACGCCGTCCGCAAAGCTTGGGTAGAGCGGCTCCCAGCCCAGGGCCAGAAGGCGGGAGCAGGAGATTCTCTGGCTGGAAAAGCCGCGGCGCGCTTCCGCCTGGAGCGGTTCGGGCTGTGGCGCGGGCATGCCCAGCAGTCCGGAGAGGTAAGAGTAGATTTCTCCCAGCTGCATGGGGGTGCGGTCCGTCAGGTTGTAGATGCCGGTGGGCGGTTCCCGGAGCGTGCAGAGCAGATGCAGGGCGGCCACGGCGTCATCCCGGTGGATGTAGTTGATCCACCTGTCCATGTTTCCGGGGAGGGCCGCGCCCTTCTTGCAGTATTGGGAGACGAGCACGCAGCGGTCCGGCCCGTAAAGAGCTCCCAGCCGGACGACGGTGCCTCCCGCGGCCAGAACCGCCTGTTCCGCCTGAATGAGGAGGCCGCTTTTTCCGGAGGCGGGGTAGACGTTATGTTCCTCTGTGATCCAGCGTCCGTCCGTGATGCCATAGACGGAGGTGCTGGAGCAGAAGATGACCGGCGTTCCGGGGAAGGCTTCCAGCGTGTTCTGCGTTCCGCGGATGTAGAGGCTGCGGTAGGCTTCCTCTGAGCCTCCCCGCGTGCTGGCGCACATGACGATGATGTGGGGGGAGGGGATGCGGGCGGCCAGGCTGTGCATGGAGGCTCCCTCCGTGACGTCCGCTTCATAAATGGCTTTCTGTGCGTCAATGTCCGCCGTAAGGGCCGTGTGACCGGCTTGCCGCAGGCTCTCCGCCAGCGCTTTTCCCAGGTAGCCCGTTCCCAGAATGAGGACGGAGCGGGGTTCTGTACACAGGAGGCCGGTCATGAGTCTTTGCGGAGGTGTTTGAGTTCCAACAGTGTTTCAGCGCGGGAGACATCTTCCGGCCAGGTGATTTTGGGATTTGGCTCATGGTTGTGCACCAGCCGCGTGGGATGGCCGATGAGCTGCAGGGCGGTTACTTCATCCGTCACCTGCATGTTCCGTTCCGTGACTTCCACATACGCATCCAGCAGGAGCGGGTATTGGAAGACCTGCGGGGTTTCCATGCACCACAGGCCGTCCCGGTCCACCTGCTCCGGCAGGGTGAAGCGTTCTTCGTCCGCGCGCTTCAAGGTGTCCGTCACGGGATGCGCGGAAGCGGCCGCTCCGCATTCCCTGGCAGTCTGGATGCAGCGGGAGATTTGCTCTACCGTGATGAGGGGGCGCGCTCCGTCGTGCACGGCCACAAGTTCCGGCGTGTAGAGAAGGGCTGCCAGGCCGTTCTGCACGGATTCATGCCGTTCCGCTCCTCCGTCCACGCGGGTGACGGGTATTTCCGTCTCCAGGTCCGCAGCATCAATGGCGCGGAAGCGCTCTTCCGGGCAGACGACCACGATTTCCGTGATTTCCCGGCAGTTGGCAAAGGCCCGGATGCTGCGTTCCAGCACCTTGACGCCGTGCAGGGGGGCCAGCAGCTTGTCAAATCCGGCGCGCCGGGAGGACCCGGCCGCTACAATGATGGCGGCACAGCATTTCATGATAGTCTGGCTGACACCATGCGGGCCAGTTCCTTGCCGTTGACCCTGCCGGCGGTGCGTTCCTGCATGAGTTTCATGACCTGTCCCATGTCTTTTTTGGTGGAGGCTCCCGTTTCCTTCAGGACGGCTTCCAGCATGGCTTCCGTTTCCTCTGCGGTGAGTTCAGCAGGCATGAATTGCTTGAGGACGGCGATTTCCGCTTCTTCCTTGTCGGCCAGTTCCGGGCGTCCGGCGGAGCGGAATTGTTCCGTAGAGTCTTCGCGCTGCTTGATTTGCTTGCGGACCACGGCCAGCTCTTCCGCTTCCTCCAACTGGGTTCCCAGGCCTCCCTTGGCGATGGCCGTGTTCGTCAGAGCCGTCTTGAGGGCGCGCAGCGTGTTGAGGGTGACGGAGTCTTTTGCTCTCATGGCGGTTTTCATCCCTTCCATGATTTGGTCTGAAATCTTGCTCATATCCCCATTAACTAAGCGCATCCCCACGTGTACTTCAAGCCGTAAATTGAAAAAGGCCGCCAGCGCGGGAAATGCCCGCCGACGGCCCGGAGAGGGAGTTGAAGAGCGGAACCGCCCGGTTTATTTTTTCCCGCCGATGGGCATGATGTGGATTTTCTTTTCCGCCATGCCCGGAACCACGATCATGGAGTCATACAGGATAAAGTCCGCCGCGCCTTCAATGGGACCGGTGGCTACCGGCGCGGAACGCCCCGTTTTCAGGTCCAGCCTGCGGATGGCTTCCGGTTTTTTGTCCTTGGACCAGTCGCTGTAGTAAAGGGCGTTGTCACGGTACACCAGGCCGTCGTATTGCCCCCGTTCCTTGGAGAGTTCCGTGACTTCCCGGGAGACGGGGTTGATGGAGAGCAGGCGGCCGCTGGGCTTGCCTTTTTCATCCGTGGCGTATTCGCAGAGGTAGATGACTTTTCTTTCCGGGTCCCAGGCCAGGCCGTTCGGCTTGTAGATGGGCTGCTTGGTGACCAGCTCCCCGTAGGAACTGGTGTTCGTGTCCACGTAGAAAATCTGGTCGGTATCCGTGGAGGAGACCATGAGCCTGCCGTTGATGAACGCCAGGTCGTTGAGGAATTTCATGCGGGAGGGGGACAGGTCCACATACCCCTCAATGGTGCCGGTTTTGGCGTCTATCTTGTAGACCATGTCCACATCCGTGCAGTACAGGAAGCCGTCCTGGTACAGGAGCCCCTTGGGAGCGTCCAGGGTGTCCACGTCCGTGATCTTTTTAGGTTCCGTGGAGCCGTGCGGGATAACGCCCAGGTAGCCGTCCTTGTCCTTTTCCGTGGGCGCCAGTTTGGCGCCGATGCAGGTGAAGTAGATGTTGCCCTCCGCGTCCGCAGCCACGCTTTCCGGGTGGCCGTCAATGGCAATGGTGGCTTTTTCCAGCGGAGGCAGCGGTTTGGCCGGCTCCGGCTGTTTTTTGGTTGGAGGAGCTGCCAGCGCGCTGCACGCCAGGCAGAGAAGGAGTAGTGTTGCTTTCATGGGGTTGTACGGTGTAAAAGGCTTGGAATTTATGGCACGGAAGCAGGAGAAAAGCAAGCCGTAGGAGCTGTCCTGCGGACGCCGTGCGGAGGTGCGCCCCGTTCGCGCATGCGTACCGGGGCGCACCGGGTCAGATGGTTCCTGCGTCCAGATTGTTGGGCTGGGGCATGTTTTCCATGCGGATGGAGCGGTTGACCGCGTTCAGGTAGGCCCGGGCGGAGGCTTCAATGACGTCCGTGGAGGCTCCCTTGCCCACGATGGGCTTGGGCTGGCCGAAGTCCACGTGCACCGTGACTTCCCCCAGGGCGTCCTTCCCTTCGGAGGCGGCGTTGACGCTGTAGCCTTTCAGCGTGCCTTTGCGCTTGGTGATGCGTTCAATGGCCTTGATGACGGCGTCCACCGCTCCGTTGCCCGTGGAGCTGTCTTCAAATTTTTTGCCTTCCTTGAGCAGTCCTACCGTAGCCGTGGGCCGGGCGTGGCTGCCTGCCACGAATTGCAGGAAGTCCAGCTCCCACAGGCCGGAGGAGGCGTGCAGGGAGTCGTCCACAATAGCGGACAGGTCATCGTCATAAACGAATTTCTTGGAGTCTCCCACTTTCTTGAAGCGCTCAAAGACGGCGTTTACTTCCTCTTCCGTGAGCACATGCCCCAGTTGTTCCAGCCTGGCCTTGACGGCGGCGCGGCCGGAGTGCTTGGTGAGCGGGAGTTCCGTGGCTCCCCACCCGACCGCTTGCGGATCCATGACTTCATAGGTTTCCCGGCAGTTGAGAATGCCGTGCTGGTGGATGCCGGAGGAGTGGGCGAAGGCGTTTTCCCCCACAATGGCCTTGGAACGCTGCACCTGCATGCCGCTCATGCGGGCCACAATGCGGGAGGTGCGGACGATTTCACGCGTGTTGATGTTGTCCGTGACGTCCCCAAATTGCCCGGCGCGGGTGCGCAGGGCCATGATGACTTCTTCCAGGGCCACGTTCCCGGCGCGTTCGCCAATGCCGTTGATGGTGCCTTCCACCTGCCGGGCTCCGGCGCGGACGGCGGCCAGGGAGTTGGCTACGGCCAGGCCCAGGTCGTTGTGGCAGTGGACGGAGATGACGGCTTTGCCGATGTTCGGCACGTTTTCCTTGAGGTGGCGGATGATGCGGTAGAATTCGTCCGGCGTGGTGTAGCCCACGGTGTCCGGAATGTTGACGGTGGTGGCTCCGGCGTCAATGACGGTTTCCACCACCTTGGTCAGAAAGTCCAGGTCCGTGCGGGAGGCGTCTTCCGGGGAGAATTCCACGTCCTGCACGAATTGCCTGGCGTAGGAGACGCCTTCCGCGGCCATGCGCAGGATTTCCGTTTCCGCCTTTTTCAGCTTGAACTGCATGTGCAGCTTGCTAGTGGCCAGAAAGATGTGGATGCGGGCGCGGTCCCCGGCGGGTTCCAGGGCCCTGGCGGCTGATTCAATGTCCGCCTTCACGCAGCGGGCCAGTCCGGCGATGCGGCATTTTTTGATTTCACTGGCGATGGTATGCACGGCTTCAAAATCGCCGTCGGAAATGCAGGGGAAGCCGGCTTCGATCACGTCCATGCCCAGCCGTTCCATTTGACGCGCCACTTCCAGCTTTTCGCGTAGGTTCATGGATGCTCCGGGGCATTGTTCTCCATCGCGCAGGGTAGTGTCAAAAAAGTATATTTGGTCGGACATGGGTTGATGATATTAAGTCCCGGTATAATAATGTTTTGCTCCGGCAACGCAAGCCCTACGCGCTGCATGCCCTCACGGAGGGGGGAATGAACAGGGCGTAAGGCCGCTGCGGGTGAAGAATGACGGAACCGTTCTTTGCCTGAAAATGGAAAAGCTGTAGGATGAGAGGGTGAAAATCAGATTTTACCTGAATGACCAGGCGGAACGCATCATGGCCCTGTGGAGTGAAAGCCGCGGGGAGTACCTGGTGGCGGATTCCGTGTTTGCGGAGGTGGATGCCTGCATTTGCGGGGAAACGGATTCCAGCGGAGAGGAGATGAAGCGCATCGCTGCGTTTCTGGATAATCCAGCCGCCAAGGCTGTAAATCCTGACTGGATGATTGATACCGCGCTGCCCTGTTCCCCCTCCAAGCTGGTGTGCCTGGGAAAGAGCTATGCGGACCACGCTAAGGAGTTTGACGGCGATCCTGTGCAGGAGCCCGCTATTTTCCTGAAGTCCCCTTCCGCCATCACCTCTTGCAGTGACGTCGTTTTATATCCCCCCGGCTGCGACAAGCTGGATTATGAGATTGAACTGGCCGTAGTGATTAAGAATGTGCTGAAGAACGCTTCCCCGGAGGAGGCCGCGCGGGCCATCAGCGGCTATACCCTGATGTGCGATTATTCGGAAAGGGCCAACCAGCTGGAACATGGCGGCCAGTGGACCAAGGGGAAGAGCTACGACAGCTTTGCCCCGATGGGCCCCACTTTTATTTCCGCGGAGGAACTGGGGGACGGCTCCGGTATTCCGCTTGAATTGAAGGTGAACGGGGAAGTTCGCCAGCAGGGCAATACGGACGGCCTGATCTGGCCCGTTCCTCGCCTGATTGCCTATATTTCCCGTTTCATGACCCTGTGGCCGGGAGACGTGGTTTCCACCGGCACTCCGGGAGGCGTGGGCATGGGAATGAATCCTCCGGGTTATTTGAAGCCCGGGGACGTGGTGGAGTGGGGAAGCCCCGCTTTCGGCTATGCCTCCCAGGCTGTGGTGATTGATGACGAGGAGTAGGCCGGACGTTCAAGCCTTTCAGGAAGTGGAGAAGGGAAAGGCTTCTCCGCGCGTGGACTGTGTTTTCTCCTGTCGCCGGAGCATCGTTTTTCCGGAGGACGGCCCCGCCGGTGTGGAGTGGGCAGCAAATACTGGCGGCATCCGGAAGAAAGGCATTGTTTTCTCTTGATTCCTCCGCCATGGTTTAGTGAAGTGGATGCGTGAAAAACGTGGTTCTGTACGTGGTGATGGTGACCGGGCTGACGGCCCTCTTCGTCTGGCTGAAGGGGAGGAATACGGAACGTGCTCCGGCTTCCTCCGCCATGGTGGTGTCTCCGGAGGATGACGCCGCGCACGATGTCGTGCTGGTGGATGTCCGTACCCCGGAGGAATACCGCGCGGGCCACAAGGAGGGAGCCTTGAATATTCCGGTGGATGAGGTGGAGCAGCTGGCTCCTCAACTGCTTCCGGACAAGAATGCCGTAATTCTGTTATATTGCCGGACGGGCAAGAGGGCGGACAAGGCGATGGAAACCCTCAGGAAAATGGGGTATTCCCATTTGGAGAACCTGCACCGGTTTGAGATGTAGCCCTCGGCCCGTTTTGCCGGTGCGCGGAGCCCGGAATGCGTACGGCCATGCCGGTTCCGGTTTGCGGAGCATTGTTTGATGTAAAAAGCACAGGCCATGAAATCCATCCATGCCTGTCCTGTAAATAAATCAAGCTCCGGACGCCCTGTAGAAGAACGGCCGGAGCTTGATGAAAATGAGGCAGGGTTTATGCCCGTTTGCGGCGCATCAGCAGAGCGCCCAGGCCCAGCAGTCCGAGGCTGGCCGTGGCCGGTTCCGGAACGGAGGCCAGCGCCAGGGCATTGATGCTGCCGCTTCCGCCCTGGGACTGGATATTGAGCTGGGTTCCGTCGGCAGCCACGTCGAATGTATAGGTCACCACCATCCAGTCTCCGGTATGCGTGTTGCCCGTGACGGTGGCGCCGTTCAGCGTAGCGCCGGACCCGGTGGAGTAGTCGTCCAGGCTGGCGGAAATGTTAGAGATTCCGGTGCCGTCAAGGCTGAAGGAAGAAGTGTTGCCCGCACCGTAGTTGTTTCCGCGTCCCACCAGCATGGTCAGCGTGTAAGTGCCGGCGGACAGGTTGTTCAGGGACATCGTGAAGTTGCCGTTGGCACTGTTTCCATTGATGACGCCGCCCATCGGGTTGCCGGTGGTCATATCCTGGCCGAAAACATCGTAAAACTTGTTGCCCTGGCCCAGGGCGGAGTCTTTGGCGGAACCATCCGTCAGAACGCCTCCGCTCCCGCAGCAGACGCCGCCGGTCGTCAGGGTGATGCCGGTAGCGTCCCCTCCGCTGGTTACCAGTGTTCCGGAAGTGTAGGAAGAGGAGCTGCCCGTGGAGATTTTGTTCACTTGTTGTCCGGATTCCCCCAGATACGTGCCGTCCACAACGGAGGTGCCATTGCCCGAATTGATCCCGAACGAAATCAGAACGGTGGAGGCTTCAGCCGCAACCGCCGCTGCCGCCATGGTTGCCAGAATGAATAATGTCTTCTTCATGCTATCAATGAGATACGTGATTGGAAATGATAGAACACCCTTCCTAGAAGTAGATAAATAGCGAATTTATAATCCGGAGTCAAGCTTCAGTTCTAAAAGCAAGTCACTTGTGTTAAACGGTCGTTTCATTACTTAAACTTTTTCCGGAAGGAAAGGTTGTTTTGATTGGCACAACCGTGCGGAGCACCGCATGCCGTTGCTGCAACCGGAATTTATACATCCGCCAGGAAGTACTTGCTTTTAAGAAGTAAAGTTCGCTGACGCTCAAGTTCCTATTCAAATGCCGCAGCGGCCTGCGGCTCTGCTGACGCGGTCAAATATTTTCCATTTTTTCCATGGAATGGCCGTTCCGGAATTGAAGATGGGCACAGGGTGTATTCCCCTCATTCGATTTTAATTCATAACGGATTATAAATCCGTGACGTTTAAAAATCAAAATCAAGATTTATTCAATAAGTAAAAAGGCTTTTATCCCAGCCCTGGAAAGTGCTGTTCCACCGTTGCCGGATGAGACTGTTTTTTCCCGGCAATTCTGGACAATGCCGCCCGGGCAGGAACCGTTCCTCTCCCTTTCCTGACGGCAAGCCCATAGAAGGGAGCGGGATGAAGATTCCTCCCGTTCCGGCGGGACGGCATTTCCTTCAAAGAAGAAAACCCCCCGCATGGAGTCATGCGGAGGGTTCCTGTTTAATTGTTGTCCGTAAGGTTATTCCGCCTTCGGCTTGCGGGGAGTCCTTTTACGGGGAGTTTTGGTTTTCGGAGCCGCCTTGTCCTTGACGTGCAGGAAGGTGAGCGTTTCCGTTCCGTCCGTTTCCACGGCTTCAATCTTGTCGCCGGGTTTCACGTCTCCCCTCAGCAGGGATTCCGCCAGGGGGTCTTCCAGCAGCCGTTCGATGGCGCGGCGCATCGGGCGCGCGCCGTACTGCGGATCGTAGCCGTTTTTGATGATCAGGCTCAGGGCTTCCGGGCTCAGGGCCAGCGTGATGTTCTTGGTCTTGAGGCGGGAGATGAGCTTGTCCGCTTCCAGCTGTACGATGCGTTCCAGGTCGTCCCGTTCCAGCATGCGGAAAACGGAGATGTCATCAAAGCGGTTCAGGAATTCCGGGCGGAATTGCTTGCGCGCCGCTTCCAGAATCTTTTCCTTCATGGCGGCGTAGTCCGCATTGTCGGCAGACATGGCGCCGAAGCCCATGGCGCTCTGCCGCTTGGCGGAGGCGGCCCCCACGTTGGAGGTCAGGATGATGATGGTGTTGCGGAAGTTGATCTTGCGTCCCAGGGAGTCCGTCACGCTGCCTTCCTCCAGAATCTGGAGAAGCAGGTTCATGACGTCCGGGTGGGCCTTTTCCACTTCGTCAAAGAGGATAACGGAGTAGGGCCTGCGCCGGACGGCTTCCGTGAGCTGGCCGCCTTCGTCATGGCCTACGTAGCCGGGAGGCGAGCCGATGAGGCGGGACGTGGTGTGTTTTTCCATGTACTCGCTCATGTCCACCTGGATCAGGGCGTCCGCGGTGCCGAACATGATTTCCGCCAGGTTGCGGGCCAGGTAGGTTTTGCCCACCCCGGTGGGCCCCAGGAAGAGGAAGGAGCCGATCGGGCGGCGCGGGTCTTTGATGTCCGCGCGGCTGCGCCGCAGGGCGCGGGCGATGGCGGAGGCCGCCTCGTCCTGGCCGATGACCTTGCTTTTCAGTTCTTCCTCCATGCGCAGGAGCTTGGTGGTTTCCTTTTCCTCCATCCGGGCCAGCGGAATGCCGGTCCATTTGGCGAGCACGCTCATCACGTCTTCATCCGTTACGGGGACGTAGTTGGTCTCGTAGGAGTTGCGCCAGGTGTCCAGCATGTTCTGGAGTTCCGCCTTGGCCTGTTTTTCCTCGTCGCGGAGGCGGGCGGCTTCCTCAAAGAGCTGGCCGTCCACGGCCTTGTCCTTGCGTTCCTTGATTTCCTCAATGCGGACTTCCATCTCGCTGATGTGGTCTGGGCGGGTCATCTGGGAGACGCGCTTGCGCGCTCCCGCTTCATCCAGGATGTCAATGGCCTTGTCCGGCAGGAAGCGGCCCGTCAGATAGCGGTGGGAGAGCTTGGCTGCGGCTTCCACGGCCTCTTTCGTATAATGAACCTTGTGGTGTTCCTCATACTTGGGCTGGATGCCGGCCAGAATCTGGATGGTATCCTCCACGGAGGGTTCCCCCACCTGCACCTGCTGGAAGCGGCGTTCCAGGGCGGCGTCCTTCTCAATGTGTTTTCTGTATTCATTGAGCGTGGTGGCGCCTATGGCCTGGAGCTCCCCGCGGGAGAGGGCGGGCTTGATGATGTTGGAGGCGTCCATGGAGCCTTCCGCGGAGCCCGCGCCCACGATGGTGTGCAGCTCGTCAATGAAGAGGATGACGTTGCCTTCCCGGCGTATTTCATCCATCACGGCCTTGAGCCGTTCTTCAAACTGGCCGCGGTACTTGGTGCCCGCCACCATCAGAGCCAGGTCCAGGGAGATGACTCTCTTGCTGCGCAGGAGTTCCGGAACGTGGCCTTGGGCTATTTCCTGGGCCAGCCCTTCCACGATGGCGGTCTTGCCCACCCCGGCTTCACCGAGCAGGACGGGGTTGTTCTTGTTCCTGCGGCACAGGATCTGGATGACGCGCTCAATTTCGGAGGCACGGCCGATCACGGGGTCCAGCTTGCCGTCCCGGGCCAGCTGGGTCATGTCCCGGCCGAAGGCCTGGAGAGCGGGAGTCTTGGATTTCTGCTGCCGGGAGTAGGTGGGGGAGGAAGGTTCGTCCGTCGGGATGGCGGGGGATTCGTTTTCCTCCTCGTCGTCATCGTCGTCCGGGATGATGTTGTCTTCATCCGCGTCCATCTGGTATTTGGGCGTCAGTACGTCCAGCAGCTCGCGCCGCGCCTGTTCCAGATCCACGCCGAAGTGGCGCAGAATCTGGCCGGCCACGCCGTCGCCGTCCCGGATGAGGCCCAGGAGCAGGTGCTCCGTGCCCACATACGTGTGGTTGAGTTCCTGGGCTTCCCGGTTGGCCATCGCCAGGACCTTGCGGACTCTGGGGGTGTACGGGATGTTGCCCTCCGCCTGGGGCTCCGTGCCCCGGCCTATTTGTTCCTCCACCTGCCTGCGCACGGCGGTAAGCTCCACCCCCAGGTTTTCCAGGATGGTGACGGCTACGCCCTTGCCCAGCTTGAGCAGCCCGAGGAGCAGGTGTTCGGTCCCTATGTAATGATGATTGAAGCGGTCCGCTTCCCGGCGCGCATGCGCCAGCACTTGTTGCGCCCTAGGCGTAAAATTGTTCATGTATTGTAAAGAAGTTTTGTTGTTGCATCAGTTTCCGGAAAGTTCCTTCCGGATAATGTCCGCACGGATCTGGTCCCTGTCTTCGGGAGTTGTCTGGTCCGTAGTGGACAGGCGGGCCAGGTGGGCCGGCTGAATGTTCAGTATGGTTTTATTGACGTTTTTTAATGCCTGGTGGGAAAAGATGTCCAGGGATGCTCCCATCCGGAGGAAGGAGAGCAGCGCCAGCGCCTCCTGCGTGGATAGCAGGGTGGCGTTGGTCAGGAGGCCGTAGGCGCGGGAAACGCGGTCTTTTACCTGGAGCGAGGAAGCCTGGAGCAGCCGCCTGCGGGCGTTCCATTCCTGGTGGGCCAGGTCGGAGGTGAAGCGGGTCATGCGTTCCACGATCTGGTCCTCGCTGTCTCCCAGCGTGGTCTGGTTGGAAATCTGGAAGAGGTTGCCGGTGGCTTCCGTCCCTTCTCCGTACAGGCCGCGGACAGTGATGTTGAGCTGCACGGCCGCCTGGACGACCTGTTGCATCTGTTCGGAGATGACGAGGCCCGGCAGGTGCATCATCACGGAGGCCCTCATGCCCGTGCCCAGGTTGGTGGGGCAGGCGGTGAGGTAGCCCAGCCGCGTGTTGTAGGCGTACGGGAGCCTGGCTTCCAGTTCGGAGTCTATTTTGGAGATGGCTCCCCATGCTTTTTTAAGCTGGATGCCGGGCAGGATGTACTGAAGGCGCAGGTGGTCCTCCTCATTGAAGAGGATGCTGGCGTTCTGGCTGCGTGAGATGAGAACGGCGCAGCCTTCCGAGCGCGCGGCCAGTTCCCGGGAAATGAGGTGGCGTTCCACCAGCAGCTGTTTTTGCTGCTGGGTGAGTCCGGAGAGTTCCGCGTAATAGCCTCCCTTCATGACGGGGATTTGGCGCGCTTCACCGGAGGTGAGCTTCAGCGTTTCCTCCCTCTGCTGGCGCGTGGCCCAGCCGGGAAAAGGGGTGGCGGTCAGATTGCGTGCCAGGCGGATGCGGGAGGTGAGAACGATGTCGTGTTCATCCCGTGATTCCACCATCCATTTGGCGGGGTTGTTTAGTAAGTCGTCAAAGAGCATGTACGTTAATTGGTCGGCGTGCGCAATTGCTTGATTTGATCGCGGAGCTTGGCCGCGCGTTCATAATCCTCTCTTGCCACTGCCAGGGAAAGTTGTTGTTCCAGATCACTGATGGTATGGGTTTCCGTTTCGCGCTTTTCCGCCCGTTCGGGCGTTTTTCCGTGATGGTGGGAATCAGGCTGAATCTGGGTGAGAAGAGGGAGTATCTCTTCTTCAAAGACGTTGTAGCATTCACTGCAGCCCAGGCGTCCTACATTTTTGTAATCCTGAAGGGTGAAGGAGCAGATCGGGCAGCTTGTGAGCGGTAGGGACTGCAGGGCCGGAATGGGGGCGGCGGGGTCCGCCGCGCCTTCCTTGCCGAACTGGCCCTGAAGGTTCGGGAACAGTTTCTCCGCCAGATCAAAAGCGTCCGGGTCCAGCAGGCCCCGCTCCTGGGCGCATTTGGCGCAGAGGCAGAATTTGGTGGATTTCCCGTTGATGATCTGTGTCAGGAACACCGTTGCCGGTGCAGAGCATATCTCACATTTTTTCACAACCCGCATTATAATGGCGACCCCCACGGCGGACTAGTAGTCTGCGTGTCATGGATTGTCATGAAAACGGGCCTTGTTATTGTACGGAGGAAGAATTCTTTCTGCGCTGTTTTAGAAGCCCGCACCGTGATGAATACAAGTAGGCTGCGCAGAAGAAGGTTCCCAGCACCAGAATGATGGTTGCGCCCAGGTGCCAGCCCAGCGGAAAGGACAGGTAAAAGGCCAGCAGGGAGCCCAGTCCGCCGATGATTCCGCCGCCCCAGAAGAGGTGGGAAGGCTTGTTGGTGAGCATGTACACCGTGGCGGCCGGACCGACGAGAAGCCCCAGCGTCAGGAACGCCCCCACGGCCTGGAGGGAGGAGACGAGCACCAGGATGATGAGGGTGAAGATGCCGTAGCTGATGAGGCGGGAGGGAATGCCCAGCGTGGTGGCGATGTCCGGGTCAAAGAGGTAGATCAGGATGGGGCGGCGGAAGAGAAGCAGGATCAGGACGCTGACGGAACTGATGGCGAAGGCGATCCACAGGTCGGAGTCGGACAGGCTCATGATGGAGCCGAACAGCCAGTCGTCAATTTTCTGCTGCAGGCCCAGCCGCACCAGTACGATGAAACCCGCGGCGAAGGCCGTGGTGTGCAGGATGGACAGGGCGGTATCCTGGTTCAGCCGGGACGTGCGGGAGACGAATAAGGAACCCAGGCCCACCAGCAGGGCGGCCACCACGGCCCCCGTCAGGAGGCTCCAGCGGGTGAGGCCGAAGAGGAGCACCGCCACCGCTATGCCCGGCAACAGGGCGCAGGAGAGCGTGCCGATCTGGAGAGCCGATTTTTTCAGGATGACCAGCCCGCTGACGAAGCCGTTGGCAAAGCCGATCATGACGCATGCCAGCAGGGATCGCTGCGCGATGGGTTCGCGGAGGAATTGAAGAAAGTCGTCCATCATGAAACTTGGGTTTCCGGTTGAGGTTCCATTCCATACGTCTCCCGGATGCGTGAGGGAGCAAGCACTTCCCCCGGGGGGCCGAAGGCGACCAGCTCGCGGTTCATCAGCAGGATGGTGTCAAAAATGTCCGCCGCCGTGTTCAGGTCGTGATGGGAGGCGATGACCAGCCGTCCTTCCGCCGCCAGGGAATCCAGCAGCCGCCCCAGGGACTGGCAGGCCGGGGCGTCCAGCCCTGTGAAGGGTTCGTCCAGCAGCAGGACGTGGGCTTCCTGCGCCAGGGCGCGCGCCAGGAATGCCCGCTGCTGCTGTCCTCCGGAAAGTTCTGAAATCTGGCGGTCCGCCAGGGATTCCATGCCCAGCGCGTGAAGGGATTTTTCTACGATGTCCCGGTCATGGCGCCCGAATTTTTTCCACAGTCCCAGGGACGGATAGCGGCCCATTTCCACCAGCGCGCGGACGGTGATGGGAAAGGACCAGTCCACGTCGGAACGCTGGGGCAGGTAGGCGATTTCTCCCGGCGTATCGTGAAGAGGGCTGCCGTTCCACAGGATTTCCCCGGAATCGGGACGGAGCAGTCCGGCCAGGGCCTTGATCAGCGTGGATTTTCCCGCGCCGTTGGGGCCCATCAGGGCCAGCGTGTGGCCGCAGGTGATGGAAAAGCTGATGCCGTCCAGGGCAAGAAGGCTCCCGTAATACACGCTGAGGTTCCGCACTTCCAGCCGGTGGCGGTCCGGGTGGCTGGCATGCGCGCCCCAGCAGATGTGGTCCTGGGAGCAGTGGGGGGCTGGACTGTTTATTTCCATGAGAAGGAGTAGCTGTCGTTCAGGGAAGGGCCGAAGGACCAGCGGGTGGCGGAGGCGGACGGCCTGCCCTCCGGTTCCAGTTCCAGCGTAACGGGGGTGTCCGGCGTGCCTTCCGGCCAGCGGGCGGAAACGGTGAGCGTCACGGAGCCGTCTTCCAGCGGAAGGCCGCATTCCACTTCTTCATGCAGGCCGGGCGTCCCGGATTGCCAGAGGACACGGCCTCCATGGGAGATGGAAAGAAATTCCGGACGGTGGGCGCACCTGACCGTGATGACCGTGGGAACGTCCGCGGCCTGCGCCGCGGGGGCGGGGAGGTCCGCTTCCTGTGCTCCGGGGGTACCTGCCGTCATGTTATAAAGGAAGAACCCCAGCAGGATGACGACTCCCAGAGTAGGGAAAAACTGGCGCAGGGGTGTGCTGGTCATGGCCTGGGGGACGGGGAAAGGGCTTCCTTGATGATGCCGACGTTTTGCTTGAACATGGACTCGAACGTATGGCCGTCCGGAGCCAGCCCGTCGGTATTGATCGGCTTGGCAACGGGGATGTTCAGGGATTTGGCGATCTCCGTGAGGCTCTTGGGGTTGGAGGAATATTCCGGGAACAGGGCCTTTACCCCGGCTGCGCGCAGCTTCTTCAGCGTGGAGGCCAGTTGGGCGGAATTGCCTTCGTCTTCACGGCTCACCCCCTGGATGCTGATGCTGCGGAAGCCGAATTCCTTGCAGAAATGGTTCATGGCCGCGTGCCCCGTCACCAGGATGCGGTCCGCTTCCGGAATGTCCGCAAGCTCCTTCCTGGCCCAGGAGGAAAGCTGGTCCATTTTTCTGTTCCACCGGGCCAGTCCGGCCTTGTAATCCTGCTCATGGGCCGGGTCCATCCGCGTGAGCGCGGCGGCCAGGGCGCGGGCGGCGCGTTTCATATTGGCCGGGGTGTGCCACCAGTGGGGATCGTTGGGGCCGTGGGCGCAGCAGTCCCCGTCGTGCCCATGGTCATGGTCTGCGGTGTCCGCCGCCACGGGAACGTCCGGAATGGAGGCCCCCAGGTCCAGAATTTGCGCCCTGCCGCCCAGCGCGTCTTTCAACTTGGGAAGGTACGGCTCCAGATTCTTGCCGGAGGCCAGAACCAGGCGCGCCTGCCCTGCGGCGGCGATATCCTGCGGAGCGGGTTCAAAGCTGTGCAGGTTGCCGTTGGGGCGCAGCAGGTCCGCCACCTGCACGTGGCTGCCGCCGATGGCGCGGGCCATATCCCCCAGAATTGGGTGCAGGGCCGCGATTTTCAGGGCGGGGGCGTCCTGGGCCTGAAGAGTGCAGAACAGGCCCAGAAGACACAGAAAAGGAATCAGAATGCGCCGGAGCATGTTCCGCATTATGAACCGCCCTTCAAGTGATGCAATGGTCAAATTTGTCTTCCAAAGTGAGATGACGCTAACTTTTCGGGGCCTCTCCCTGGCTCTTCTTTTTGTTCCTCAGCTTCATGGTGAACTTCTGGTACAGGAAGGAGGAGATGAGCACGATGACGGCCAGCCCCACCAGGGCTCCCACGCGGTACAGTTGCCCGAGGCTGGAAATGTCATAACAGACGACTTTCAGCAGGGTGATGCCCAGCAGGGCGAGTCCCGCCATGCGCACCCTGGAAGACCTGATGTCAAACCCCGTGGCGATCAGGCCCAGGGCAAAGAGGCTCCAAGCAATGGAAATGGTGAGGTCCTGCGCCACGCTGCTCCCGAACTGGATCATCAGCGGACGGTCTCCCGGCGCGGCGAAGCCGCAGGATATTTCCGTATTCATCCAGATGAAAAGCAGGATGGCCCCGAAAATATTCAGGGCCGCGACAAGAACGCGGAGGCCGGAGCTGCGGCCCCCCGGCAGGCGTGGCGTCACTTTCTTCTGGACCCACCAGGCTCCGGCCATGCAGCAGAAAACCATGGTGGCGAACATCGTGCGCAGGGCCGGCATTCCGGCAGGGTCAAGTTGCACGAAGGCTTGCGACAGGCCGTTGCGGACGAACAGGAAGGCCAGCAGGAAAAATCCCGTCCAGGCCAGTCTGGGCAGGGGAAATTTGCCGCACAGTAGCAGAAGGGCCAGCCCTTCCAGGGACCAGGCTACGGTCAGGGGGGCGCCCGTCCATTGGAGGCCGATGGCCAGCGTCAGCATGCCGATGGCTGCTCCATAATAAAAGCAGAGGATGGCGGAACGCTTCAAAAGCGTTTCCTCCGGCAGCCGCCGCAGGGCCAGGGCCGCCAGCAGCGGAGGCGCCGCACAGGCAAGCGCGACGGTGGAATCCCATAAATGGGTGGCCTCCGGATGGTGGGCCGTTCCGAAGAGCCACCAGGAAAGGTAGAAGAGGGGGAATGCCAGGGCGGAGGCGCTCCAGGCCAGCAAGCCGCTGCGGAACCGCCGGACCAGCAGCAGGGGCAGCAGGAAGATCGCCAGGAAAATCACCGCGGAACCGGCAGGGTGGATGTCCTGATAGGACGCCGCAATCGTGTACCCGGCCGCCGCGGCCATCAGGGCCTGCCCTCTCCGGTGCCATACCGCCATTCCGCAGAACGTGGCCGCCGTCAGGAAAACGTAAAAGGGGGAAGGTGAAAGCGGGTGCATGACCAGCAGCCACGCGAGAGCCGCCGTGGCGAAGCAGGAAATCCTGACGCCGGGCTGAAGCTCCGCCAGGTAGGCCCCTCCGGAAGGCGTGCGTGCGGACAGCACCGCATAAGACGCCGGAATCATGAACAGGCAGAAAAGGCCCTGGAGCTGGGAGGATATCCAGAGGGCAGATTGCGAGGCTTCTTCCGCGGAAGACTGGTAAAAATAGAAAATGGTGAAAAGCCCCATGGGAAGAAAGCAGGACCAATACGTGCTTTTGGCGCGGGCCAGCGGGAGCAGGGCGATCATGGGGAGCATGCCCGCCAGCAGGAGAAGCAGGTGGGAGGAAGGGGAAAGGAACCGGAAGCTGCACTCCGCCTGAAGGCGGAATGCCGTCAGGCAGGTGACCGCAATGGCGCAGAAGGCCAGCAGGAAGGGGCCTCCCTTCCGGTCCGGTTCAGCCTGCCGTGTGCCGGCATAAAGGCCGTAGCCCCCGTACAGGAGCAGGGTGCAGATGGACAGGATGACGACGGCGAGAATATGGGAGGGGCCTCCGTATTCGTCAAACCAGCCCATCAGCAGGATGGTATAGGCAGCCAGTCCGGCTCCTCCGGCTCCTGTCCACCTGGTTGCGGCTACGACGGCGAGCAACCCGGCGTTCAGGATGGTCATGTACAGGAACAGGGAGGCCGTATGGTCCTGGCCGGTGGACAGGATGACCGGGGTCAGAAAACCGCCGATGATGCCCAGGAAGGCGATTACGCGGAACCGCAGGCGCACCGCCAGGATGAAGGCCGCCGCCGTGGTGGCCGCCAGCAGAACGGTCGCGATGGCCGTCGTGAAGAAGGGAAGCTCGTAAAACATGCGTCCGGCGCAGGTAGCCAGGTACAGGACCAGGATGCCCGTGGAGGTCAGCGTGCCGGAAAGGATGGGGTACTTCTTCCTCAGCCGCGACAGGCCGGCGCCCAGCAGGCCGGCGGCAGCCAGATACGTGAGGGTTACCCTCCATTCCGGAGAGATCAGATCATTGTCAATGCTGTACTTGACGAAGAACCCGGTTCCCAGAAACAGCACAAACCCTCCTATCCAGGAGAGCAGCTTGGCGCCGATGAAGTATTCCCAGGAAAAGGACGCGGGGCGCGACGGTGCGGGCCTGGCGTTCCGGACCGGCTGCAGGCTGTGCCGGGAGGGAAGGGCGCAGGCGGGTTCCCGTACCGGGGCGGCGGCAGGAAGCGTACGGATGGGCTGCACCGGACTTTCCACAGGGGGCGGAAGGCTCTTTCTGTTTTCCGCGGGGGGTCTCTGGGGGGAGGAACGGGAATTCAGACGTTCCTTTAATCCGGCGACTTCCGTTTCCAGAGTGCGGACTTTTTGTTCCAGAAAAACGACCTGGCAGGCCTTCACAAAGGTGAAGACCATTCCGGAAAGCAGGCCGAGGACCAGCAGAAGAATGAAAAATTCCATGGGGAGGGAAGGGGTAGGGAAAATGTATTCTACACCGGAAGAATGGGACTGCAAGACGCAAAAAGGTACATGGCCGCCTGTCCTGAAAGAGCCGCACGGAACCGTTGGCTGAGAGCCGTCCCGGCGGTGGATTTCATGCGGGGGGCGGAATGGGCCAAGGCGGCACAAGAAACGTTCGCGGGGAAGAGACCGGAAGGCGCGCCGCCTGGAAGCCCCCTTCCGCGCCTTTCCCGGGTTGACATATTGAGGAATGGGTGCGGACGGTTTTTTCTTGAGGTGGAAAGTGTTTTCTGATTCCATTATCGCGCATCATCATGAATGGTTTTCAACTTCTTCAATGTGGTTTGAGCGTGGCTGCCCTGCTGGGCGGCTCCGCCCTTGCGGCGTCACCTGCCGTGTACCCGGTTCCCCAGCAGTCCAAGCTCTCCTCCCAGACGGTTGCTTTCTCCGGAAAGCCTTCCGTGGTGATTCGCTCCGCCAAGACGGCGGCCAGCAAGCTGCTGAACGGCGTTCCGGAAAAATCCGGGGCCTACAAGCTGGTCGTCTCCCCGCAGGGCAAAGTGGCCATAGGCGCCCATGACGAGCGGGGCGCTTTTTACGCCATGCAGACGCTGCGGCAGCTCGGCACGAAGGCCGGCGGCGAAGGCGTGACCTTGCCCGTAGGGGAAATCACGGACTGGCCGGACATCGAATTCCGCGGAACGGTGGAAGGCTTCTACGGCACTCCATGGAGCCATGAAGCCCGTCTGAGCCAACTGCGCTTTTACGGCCAGAACAAGATGAACACATACATCTACGGGCCGAAGGACGATCCCTACCACTCCTCCCCCCACTGGCGGGACCCCTATCCCGCGGACCAGGCCGCTCAGATCAAGGAACTGGTGAAGGTGGCGAAGGAAAACCACGTGGACTTTGTCTGGGCCATCCACCCCGGCAAGGACATCAAGTGGACGGAAGAGGACATGAACAACGTCATCAAAAAATTTGAGATGATGTACAAGCTGGGCGTCCGGTCCTTTGCCGTGTTCTTTGACGACATCTTCGGCGAGGGAAAGAGGGGGGACATGCAGGCGCTCCTGCTCAACAAGATCAACAACGAATTCGTCAAGGTGAAAAAGGACGTCACCCCCCTGGTCATGTGTCCTACGGAGTACAACCGCGGCTGGGCGGACTCCAAGCCGGGAACCTACCTGGACATTCTGGGCGACCGTCTGGACCCCTCCATCCACGTCATGTGGACGGGGGACTCCGTCTGCCATGACATCACGCTGGAAGGCCAGCAATGGGTGAACAAGAGAATCAAGCGTCCCTCCTACGTCTGGTGGAACTTCCCCGTAACGGACTACTGCCGCTCCAACCTGTGCATGGGCCGCGTGTACGGCGTTGCCACGGAACCGGGCGCGAAGGAATCCATGGGCGGCTTCGTCTCCAACCCCATGGACAAGCCGGAGGCGTCCAAGGTTTCCCTCTTCGGCCTTGCGGACTACACCTGGAACATCAACGGCTTTAAATCGGAGGAAGCCTGGAAGGAAGGCGTCAAGCGCCTGTTCCCGCAGGCGGCGGAAGCCATGCAGGTCTTTGTGAACCACAACTCCGACCAGGGCCCCAACGGCCACGGCTACCGTCGTGAGGAATCCGTGGAAATAGAACCCGTGGTCAAGCGCGTACTGGAAGCCGCGCGGGAAGGCAGGATCGTGAAGGCGGATGCGGCCCTGCTCAAGAAGGAATTCGCACGCATGGCCGCCGCCGCGCCCGTTATCCGGGCCAAGGCGGACAACCCCCGGCTGATGAAGGAAATCGGCGCCTGGGTGGACGCCTTTGAACAACTGGGCCGCGCCGGGCAATATGCCGTAGCGGCGCTGGAGGAAAACAACACCAGGGACGCCGTGACTCAACTGGTGCAGGCCACGCAGGCGCTGGCGGCCATGGACGGCATCTCCCGCCGCCACAACCAGGAAGGCCAGCTATACCGTTCCGTGGTGAAGACCGGTTCCCGCGTGATGACCCCCGCCGTCAATGAACTGACGGACATCGTCTCCAAAAAGGTCTTCCCTTCTATTGCGGGCACTCCCGCTCTTTCCCCCAAGCCCCTGGTCAAGGGCGGCAGCATGGAGAAGGCGGAACTCTTCTGTGACGGGGACCGCGGCTCCTTCTGGCACTCCGGCGCCTACGGGCAGCCGGGAGACTGGTATGGCGTGGACTACGGCATGCAGATTCCCGTGCGGAGCGTGGAAGTGCTCATGGGCCGCAATGACAAGGACGGCGACTACGTAGCCAGGGGGCAGCTTGAAGGTTCCCGGGACATGAAAACATGGAAACCGCTGGGACCGGAAACCTCCGGCATGCAAGTGGTATGGCAGGCTCCCAAACCCGTCTCCCTCCGTGCCGTGCGCTACCGCGTCATTGAACCCAAGAAAACGGACAATGGCCGCGCCGTCTGGACCGCCGTTCGTGAAATAGCCGTCAACACGCCTCCTGCCGCCATGGCTGCCTCCAATGTGGCGGGGCTGGAAGGGGTTTCCGTGCAGAAATCCGACAAAATCGTGCGCATCAACCGCGTGATGGAAACGCATAAGATGAAGCCCGGAGAATTCATCTCCCTGCAACTGGAAGGCCCCACGGACGCCACCTGGCTGGAAATCAACCTGGAACGGGATGACGTCAACTCCTGGGCTGAGGTTGAGCTGGACGTGGAAGGCTCCGCCAAGCCCGTGGTGCAGAAGCTGGACAAGCAGGGCAAAAACTTCATTGCCAGGGCAAACCAGCTCCCCAAGGGAATCAAGGGTATGAAACTGGTCAACAAAAGCGGCAAGGAACAGGACATCATCCTGAGCATGTTCAAATTTGACGTTCCCCCGTCGGACCCCGGCACCAGCCTGGTCTCCCTGACTGACAGGAACCTGAAAACGGTTTACCGCGCCGACAAGCCGCTGGACGTGATCGTCCCCAATCTGGACAACCCCAAGGCTGCCAAGGTAGTCGTGGTAGGGTCCGCCGCCTTCGCCATCCAGGCGCGCCGCGGCGAGGGATCCTGGACGCCGGTGGGCAAGCGGAACGCCGGACCCGGAGCTTCCGAGTTTGCCATTCCGGCCGGGACCACTGCCGTGCGCCTGACCTACAAGGCCCCCCAGCCGGACGCGATCATCAATGAGGTGATCTTCTCCTCCCGGAAATAGTTGTTTCAGGCGCTGATGCCTGATGCTGCGGCTCCGTCCGGATTTTCCCCGGACGGAGCTTTTCTCTTTGAAAAGATGGAAATGCAGCGTGAAGGCCGTTTCCATGCATCATGGGGGAAGGAGGAACCCGCATTCCGGCGGGAACGGCGGCCATTCTCCCGGAAACAGGTTAGGCACCTTCTTCTTCCCGCTTTGGCAGCTTGTTGTGGAAACAACCTTGACCCTGTTGGATGCGGGGCTAAAATACTGCCATGACACCGGGCTTTCATTGGACTCTCCGCCCCTCCGTCAGGGAGGATGATCCGGTCTTGAAAGCGTTTCCCGCAGAACTGCCCCTGCTGGTCAAACAGCTTCTGCTGCAGCGCGGATTTACCGGAGGAGCGGAAACTGACCTCTTTCTGGAGCCCAGGCTCTCCCATCTGAGCGACCCTTTCCTGATGGGGGAAATGAGGGCCGCCGTGGACCGCATCTTCCAGGCGGTGGATGAAGGGGAAACCGTGTGCATTTACGGGGACTATGACGTGGACGGGGTCACCTCCGTGGCGCTTCTCCGGGCCATTCTGATGTCCTATGACCTGGACCCGCAATACTTCATTCCCGTGCGCTCGCGGGAAGGCTACGGGCTCAGTGAAGCGGGCATAGAACGCTGCCTCTGCGAATGTGCGGAAAAACCCAGCCTGCTCATTACGGTGGACTGCGGCACCTCCTCCGTAAAGGAAGTGGAGATGCTCAACAGCCTGGGAATAGACGTCATCATTCTGGACCACCATGAAGCGGGGCCGCTGGGCCGTCCGGACGCCGTGGCGGTGGTCAATGCCAAAATTGAGGAAAACAGCCCGTATACCTACCTGTGCAGCGCGGGCGTGGTCTTCAAGCTGGCGCACGCCCTGCTGAAGGACCGGAAGCTGAAAACCTTTGACCTGAAACTTTATCTGGACCTGGTGGCCGTGGCCACCGTGGCGGACATCGTCCCCCTGGTGGATGAAAACAGGATTCTGGTGCGCCACGGCCTGGGAAGGCTGGCGCACAGCCGCCATACGGGCCTGAAAACCCTGACGGAAATAGCGGGCATCCGCCCTTCCGACTCCGCCAACCACGCGGGCTTTCTGAATGCCGCGCATGTGGGCTTCAGGATAGGCCCCCGCATCAATGCCGCCGGGCGCATGGACTCCCCCATGGACGCCCTGGAACTTCTGCTGACCATGGACAACAGGCGCGCCGTGCAGCTTGCCCAGATGCTGGACTCCCACAACCGCAAGCGGCAGGAGGAAGAGGAGGCCATCCGTACGGATGCGGTGGAAATGCTCCACAACTCCTTTGACCCGGAACGGGACAACGTCATTGTGCTCGGTTCCCGCGCCTGGCATCCCGGCGTGGTGGGCATCGTAGCCTCCCAGCTCATGAGGCGGTATCACAAGCCCACCTTCGTCATCGCCTTTGATGAGAGCGGCGTAGGGAAGGGGTCCGGCCGCTCCATTCCCGGCGTATCCCTGGTTCAGGCCATCCACCACTGTGCGGATACGCTGGTTTCCGGCGGCGGCCATGACATGGCGGCGGGCCTGGTGATTGAGGAAGCCCGCATGGACGACTTCCGCCGGGCCTTCAATCGGTACGTCTCTGAAACCACGACGGAGGAACAGCGCAGCCCCGTGCTCAACATAGACATGGAAGTCTCCTTCCAGGCGCTGACGCTGGACTTGCTGGACAGCTATGAAAAGCTGGAGCCCTTCGGCAACTCCAATCCCCAGCCTCTCTTCATGAGCTCCGACGTCTTCCCCACGGAGCCGCCCAAGCGCGTGGGAACCAACCACCTGAAGCTCTTCATGCGGCAGGGGATGGTGGAACGTGACGCCATCTTCTTCAACGGGGCGGAGCGTGAACTCCCCAATCCACCCTGGGACATCGCCTTTACGATTGACCGGAACGTGTACCGGGGCCGCGCCTCCCTGTCCATCTCCATTCAGGAAATACGTTCCCACCGGGAAATGTAGCTTCTCCTCAAGGGGGACGTGCACGGTTTTTTCTGCGGAAAAAGTCATGCATCCCGCCGTTCTTGACAAAACCGTGTCAAAAATGCATCGTCTGCCTTGTTCCCCCATTCAGGGCGGAGTTATGGTAAAAATAAGCAAGATGAACACCCTGTTCCTTCAAGGTCGTCTATTGCTGCTTCTCGGACGGTAGTCCGTGAAGATATCTTGATATGCGCCGGTGAGCCGTTCCGGCGCGAAGGAAGTAAACGGCTGGTCTTGATTTGCGCCAAAGGAATGATTCCATAACAGGAACGTTTTCCGTGCGCAGTTTCCGAAGGAACGAACCCTTAACATTTTTACTGTAATGAAAGAACACATACATATTTTTGATACGACGCTGAGAGACGGAGAACAGTGCCCCGGCGCGGCGATGACCGTGGAGCAGAAAATACAGGTTGCCATGCAGCTGGAAGCTCTGGGAGTGGACGTAATTGAGGCGGGCTTCCCCGTCATCTCGGACGGCGACTTCCACGCTGTCCGCACCGTGGCGGAACGCACGGAAAAAAGCCGCGTCTGCGGGCTGGCACGCTGTGTGGAGAAGGACATTATTGCCGCCCATGAGGCATTGAAGGCTGCCGGAGACCGGGAGCGCATCCATCTGGTGGTGGCTACGTCCCCCATCCACCGGAAATACAAGCTGGAAAAAAGCCGCGGGCAAATCAGGGAGATGGCCGTCAAGGCCGTCGCCATGGCTTCCGGATTATGCGGGGAAGTGCAGTTTTCCGCGGAGGACGCCTCCCGAACGGAGCCGGAATTCCTGGCGGAAATGGTGGAAGCCGTGATTGATGCGGGCGCCGCCGTCGTCAACATTCCGGATACGGTGGGTTACACGATGCCGGAGGAATACTACCGCCTGATTTCCTACCTGAAATCCAATGTTCCCAACGTGAGCCGCGCCAGGTTGTCCGTCCACTGCCATGACGACATGGGAATGGCCGTAGCCAATTCACTGGCTGCCATCCGTGCCGGGGCGCAGCAGGTGGAGGGCACCATCAACGGCATCGGTGAACGGGCTGGAAACACCGCTCTGGAGGAAGTCGTCATGGCGCTGCATTCTCGCCCGGATTTCTTTTCCGGCGCGGGGACCGGAATCCGGACGAAGGAACTGGTGAGGACCAGCCGCATGGTGGCCGCCATGAGCGGGTTGCCCGTCTCGCGCTCCAAGGCTGTGGTTGGGGCGAACGCCTTTGCCCACGGTTCCGGCATTCATCAGGACGGCGTTCTGAAAAACCGGAGCACTTATGAAATCATGGATCCGGAGGAAATTGGCTGGGGAGCTACGGAACTGCCCCTGACCAAGCATTCCGGGAGGCATGCCGTGAAAATGCGCCTGGATGCGCTGGGCTTCTCCGTTCCGGATACAGACATGCCGCGCCTGTTTGAACTGTTCAAGCAGCGTGGGGATCAGTGCAAGTTCGTGTATGACGACGACCTGGCCGCCATGGTGAACACCATTCATGCGTAAATCTCCGCCGTCCGGAAATTCTCCTCAGGATTTCCGGGCGGCGTTTTACAGGAAGAGGGAATTCCATGTAAAAACACGAGTTCTATTATATGAGGCACGGAGAGATGGCAAGGTTGGTTGTTCCATCAATAACAGGTGGACTGAATTTGGTATTTTATGGTCGGTGAACCTGCTTTTTTCAAGAGGAAATATACTATGAGATTGTACGGCTCCCTGATGGATTTAAAAAGCTTGCATGGAATATATGAGGATGTTGAGTCTGTCTTCGTTCAGATTGACTAGCTTACATGGGACTGTATAATGCCCATCAATTTGAGAAACAGGGAATGAAAGTAAAAATCGGGTTTATGCAGGGCGCTGAGGAATGGCAGATTGATGGTTTTCTATGCCGTTTCAGGAAGATAGATCCATCTATTCTTGAATTGGAAATAGACAGGGACAACGCAGATTTTCTTATTGCCTTCCCTTGGTTGTATACCTCTTCCAAAGAGACATATCTTCAATTTTTACAGGATTCCATAGGAAAAATTACGATCATGGATGTATATGGAGAAGCCCTCGCTCCAGATTTGAATTTGTTCGATTATCACATAGGGTTTGATTCCGCCGATCATGGGGGGCGCGTTCTGGAGATGCCTTTTTTATCCTCCTACCGTGTCCAGGCGGATCAGCTGCCATTGGAAAATGTGGCTGATGTCCTGAACCGGAAAAGCGGATTCTGCAATTATATCTACTCCCATGGAGAAGGGCATCCCTACCGCATCCAGTTGTTTTCCCGGCTTTCTGAATACAAGAAGATCAATTCCATAGGAAAGCATTTGAACAATACACCCTGTTCCGTTCCCAGGGAGTCCGATGACTGGCTCAAGGGAAGTATTCTGTTGAAAAACCCCTATAAGTTTTCCTTTGCGTGTGAAAATGCCTGGTACCGGGGTTATTCAACAGAAAAAATAATCACGAGCTTTCTGGCCCGCTCCATCCCCTATTTACTGGGGAAATCCATTAATTGAGGAGGACTATAATCCCAGGGCATTTATTAATTGCCACCGGTATTCATCTCTGGACGAAGTTGTAGCGGAAATCAAAAGAATTGATGAAGATGATGAATCATGGCTCGCCATGATGGCTGAACCCAAACGGCTCCCCTGGCAGATTGAACGGGCTCAGGAAAAGGAGGCCAGACTGAAGGCAGCTCTAATTGAGATATTTACTTCTCCCGTGGAACAGGTGAGGAGAAGGGGAAACGGATTTTGCGTCAATAACTACAGGGATTTTTTCATCCGCAATTTGAGTGGCAGGAAGAAAACCCCCAGGGAAAAATTAGAGGCAGGTTTGAAAAAGTGGAACAAAAAACTGTTTCACCGCTCCTAGCCCGGAATGCTTTATGTGAGCATTGGTGCATTCAGCCATCACATGGTGCATCAGTTATTTTGGAACCATTATAAACTGAAAAAGCCGTGCGTGGCGGAAAGCATGACAAAATCTGAATGCCATAAGAACCGTTTGCGGTGGAAAATCTTGCAAAATAGAGGCATAGGTAAGGCCACTCAAGAAAAAATGGTAGGCCCGGTAGGGTTCGAACCTACGACCAAGGGATTATGAGTCCCCTGCTCTAACCGCTGAGCTACGAGCCCGTTGAAGAACAACGTGGAGAAACGATAGCAGAATTTGACGGGAAGAGCAAAGTTTTTATGCAGGCATCACGTTTTGGATTTGCACGCGTCCGGGAAAGGCGTCCGGGAGGTTAGACTTGCAATTTTGTCCAGCTCCGGCCCTTGACGATTTTATAGAGGATGGTGGACTGGACGGCCATTTCAAAGGCGAAGAGCAGCCAGATGCCCCACAGGGTCATGGTTTCCGGAGCCAGCTTGAACCAGACCCATGTGCAGACGACGCGGAAGAAGCCCATGATGCCGTAGGAGATGAACATGACCCTCCGCGTGTCGCCCGCGCCGCGCAGGGACATTTTCATCACGATGCAGGCGGCGAAGAAGGGCTCCACCAGCAGCATGGTGCGCAGCACGGGAATGCCGGTGTCAATGAGCGTCATGTTGCCATTGGAGAATATCTCCATGAAGAGGGAGGGGAAGGCGCAGAAGAGCACGCCCAGCCCCGTCATGAAGATGATGGCGTACCGCATGCATTTCCAGATGGTGATGCGGGCCATGAGCGCGTTCCGGGCTCCCAGGTACTGCCCCACCAGGGTGGAGGCCGCCATGCCGATGGCGAATCCGGGCAGGAAGCTTAACGATTCAATGCGGACGGCGATGTTGTGGACGCCCAGCACGCCCTTGATGGGCAGTTCGCTGATGATGGAGAGGCAGAACATCTGGATGCCCCACATGCCGAAGACTTCCACGGCCTGCGGCAGCCCGATTTTCAGGATGCGCTTCTGCATGCCCATGTCCGGCCGCAGATGGGAGAAGCTGAGGTACAGCGGCGGAGCATAGTGTTCCCCGCGTTCCTTGACGAGTTCTTCCAGGGATTCGTTTTCTCTTCCCGCGAATATTTTTTTCCTGCGCCGCAGCATGATGAAGAGGAGCGCGCACATGCTGATGCCGTAGCCGCAGACCGTTCCCGCCGCAATGCCTCCGATGCGCCAGCCGCCCAGCGGGGCGTCCGCAAAGACGAAGGTGACGCTGAAAATGACGTTGAGGATGCCCACGCCCATCATGATCCAGAAGGGCAGCCGCGTGTCTCCGGAGCCGCGCAGGGCGGCATTGATGGCAAAGACCACGCCGCTGAAGGGGGCCGCGAAGGCGGCCACATAGACGTATTGCAGGGCGTAGGCCCTGGCGGCTTCATTCATGGTCAGCACGTGCGTGACCAGGAAGCCGCTGCATGCGAAGAGCAGCCCGCAGGAGATGATGCCGGCCAGCAGCCCCAGCATGGCGGCCTGGTGCAGCCCGTGCTGCGCCTGGGGGTAATCCCTGGCTCCGGTCATGCGGGAGACGATGGCCGTGGCCCCCATCATGATGGACCCCTGGATGACGAAGCCGAACCACATGAGGAAGACGACGGCCCCCATGCCGTCGGAGATGTTGATGGTGTCCTGCGCGTTCAGCCCGATTTTGGTAGCAATGAAGAGGTCGGAGGAGGTGACGAAGAAGCTCAGAAGCTGTTCCAGGAAGGGCCAGAAGGCAATGACGGCGATCTGGCGGGGCAGGGACAGTCCGGCAAGTTTACCCCCCAGGCGGGCGCGCGACGCCCTGCCGCGGATAATGCCCTCTCTCGCGTCACCCGCACTCATCGCTGGGCGGTGTAGATGCTGGCGATTCCCCCGTTCAGGGGTTCTGCCGTGATGTTGCTGTAGCCGCAGTCCCGGAGCAGGTCCTGCATGGCCTGGCCGCTGGGAAAGGCTTCAATGCTTTCCGCCAGGTAGTCGTAGGCTTCCCGGTGGCCGGTCATCCAGCCTGCAATGACGGGGAGGATGCGGTGCAGGTAAAAACGGTAGGGGCTTTTCAGCAGGTTTTCAGGCAGGGAGAAATCCAGAATGAGCAAATGGCCCCCCGGCCGCAGCATGCGGCCCATTTCCCGCAGGGCGTCCGGATAGCTGGCCATGTTCCGCAGGCCGAAGGCGACGGTGACTGCATCATAGGAGGCGGAGGAAAAGGGCAGGTTCATGGCGTCCGCACAGACCAGGTTGTCCAGTCCGCGTCTGGCCGCTACGTCCAGCATGGGCTGGCAGAAGTCGGAACCGGTCAGCCGGATTTCCGGCATGGCGTTCAGGATGGCTAGGGCCAGATCCCCGGTTCCCGTCGCCAGGTCCAGGAGGCGTTCCGGCTTCCATTCGGAGACGAGCTGCACGACGCGCTGCCGCCAGAGCAGGTCCACGCCCATGCTCAGTACATGGTTGGTGGCCACATAGCGCGGCGCAATGGCGGAAAAAGCGGCTTTGACGAATTCTGGATTGCGCATGCGGATGGATAGTAAAAAAGAGCACCATAAGTGCTCTTTTTCATGAAGGAAAGGGGATGGGGTGTCGGACGGGGCTCGAACCCGCAACAACCAGAATCACAATCTGGGGCTCTACCATTGAACTACCGACACCATTTAATGTTGTGGTGCGGCAGACATTACCCGTCCTCTTCCGTTTTGGCAAGAAGAAAATAAGTTTGATGAGTTTTTTAGACGGAATATTTTCTCAAAAATAAAATAAGGGACGGGTAAAGCAATTATTTGTTTCCCATTTGGAAAGTTACGGGGTGTTTGCGTGGTCTTCTATTGAATCCTCCTGGATTTGATGTAGACTTTTTTATTGTGGGAATTGATGTAATACACACCGCCTTTCGGGCCAACCCGGTAGGTTCTGTTTTCCCGTGCCTGGAGGGCGCGGGGGGAGGTGTGTTTTCCGGGCACCATTCCGGCACACAGGGGCGTGTATTCCGGAAGGAGCGGCTTGCGGCTGCATTGGGGCAGAGAGAGGAGAAGAGGAAGGATGGCCGCCGGGAGGAAAAGAGAGTGCTTCATCAGAGCGTTATTATCTTTTCCAGAAGGTTGTTTTGTCAAGTTGGAGAGTCGTGCTGAACGGTTTTTTATGAGAAGAATATGATTTTTTCTGCATTATTTGAAAACGAATGTTTGAATTTATTTTATTTCCAATTATTGTTGCCACAGTCACAGATGCCTTTGAGTCGTTAACCAGCCAGTTGTCCCTATCCAAGCCATGAATTTCTTTCCTCACATTCCCATGTTGTCCACTGTGTTCAGCAGTATCGGCTGCTATTTACTGCCTTTTGGCGTCGTTTTGCTGTGGCTTCTGTATGAATCAAGAAAAGTAAAGGCCATCCTCCTTGCCGGGCTGGTGATTCTGAGCATGGTGTGCATGTTTTTTCATGAGGCATGTGCTCCCAGCAGGGAATATCCGTGGGACTGCATGGTGGAGCACATATTTACAGGAACGCTTCTCCCGTTCCTCTGTCTGCTGGGATATATTCTGTACGTGTTTCTTTGCGCCTGCATCCCGGTGTACAGGAAGGTGTGGAAGGGCATCGGCTTTTTTGCCCTTGGAGTAATGAGCCTGGCTTTTGAGTACGTGAATGTTTCCTTTCCGGTGATGCTGCTGGCGGGTTATTTGTTCCGTTTCTTCCTCTTCCGGAAGTTCCGGAACCACATCCCCTTTGTCAGGAAGTGCCACGGAGTGCTTGCGATAGGAGTGGTGCCCGGAATTTGCCTGATCAGCGTTGTCAGCGCCATTTTGTTTCCCCCGCCGGAGAGTTTTATTTGTGAGAAGATCAATGAGGAAATGGCGCGTGACATGGCCCTGTGGAATTACCAGAGCAACCTGGTTCTGCTGTCCAGCCGTTTTCTGAATGTGGAACGCAAGAAGGACTGCATTACCGTAAAGTATTATTGCGAGACGAATATGGGCCCTGCCGTGTACAAGGCATTCTGCAACAATTACGGCGGTTATGTAAAGGCAGAGTGTTCCCTGCTGAACAGGCATGCTCCCTGATGACGGAGGACAACGGCGTTTTTCCGCGAGGAGCCGGTCAGAGTTCTATGTCTCCGGTAAAGACGAGGTCCGCCGGTCCGGTCAGCGTCACGCTGGTAAAGCGGTCTCCCGTGCGCTGGAAGCCTACTTTGAGCGTGTCCCCTCCCGCTACGTCCACTTGAATGGGTGAAGGGGCATCCGTCAATACGGCGTGCAGCAGCGCGCTGGCGGTCATGCCCGTTCCGCAGGCAAGCGTTTCATCCTCCACGCCGCGTTCATAAGTACGTATGGCGATGTGCCCCGGAGACAGGATCCTGGCGAAGTTGGCGTTGGTGCCTTTTGGAGAGAATGCGCTATGGTAACGCAGGTAGGCGCCCAGACGGGGAACGTCCAGGCCGTCCAGCTTGTCCAGAAACGCTACGGCGTGCGGAACGCCTGTATTCAGGAAGTGGACGTCCGCCCCCACCGCCGGGTCCGCATTCAGCACAAAGAGCTGCAGGGAGTGGGGATCCGTCAGGTTCACGGTGACATTCCCGTCCTTTTCAAAGGTGGCGGTCACGATGCCGGCCATCGTTTCAAAGGGGAGGGGAGCGGATTTGTCGTGATGAAGCAGGGCCGCGGCGAAGTTGCCGAAGCAGCGGGCTCCGTTGCCGCACATTTCCGCTTCTCCGCCGTCGGCATTGTAATAGCGCATGCGCACGGTTCCCCCTTTGCCCCGGGACGGTTCCACGGCAATCAGGCCGTCCGCCCCGATGCCGAAGCGGCGGTCGCACAGGGCTTCAATGGTCTCCTTGTCCAGCACGGAGGAAAGTTCCAGGTCACGGTTGTCCACCATGACAAAGTCATTTCCGGCGCCCGTCATCTTGTAGAAATGAAGCAGCATAATAGTAAGTTGTGTTGTGCCGGAATTTTAATGCGGCCGTCCGGATTTGGCAAGGCGGCTTACATGAATGACATGGCGTCCACGTCGATCACGGCGGTCAGGTCGTCCCCCAGCCCGGCTTCCTGCACCAGCTTCCGCAGGGTGCGGGAGAGGATGCGGGCGGACGGCCCCTTGACCGTGATCTGGAATCTGAACTGGCCGTGTGCGCGGGGAATGGGCGCCGGCATGGGGTCCGTCATCGTGGCTGGAGGGGGCAGCATGCCGCGGAGGCGCGCCGCGAGCGTGCGCGTGGCGAATTCCGCCATGTTTTCATGCTGGGAGCGTATGGTCAGCACGGCGATGTGGGTGAAAGGCGGCAGGTCGAAGGAGCGGCGCATTTCCAGCTCCTGCGCCGCAAAGCCGTCCGTATCGTGATGGCGGGCGTACTGCAGGGAAGGGGACTGGGGGGTAAAGGTCTGGATGATGACCTCCCCGGAAAGGTCGCCGCGGCCGGCGCGGCCCGCCACCTGCGTCAGAAGCTGGAAGGTGCGCTCTCCCGCGCGGGGATCCGGGATATGGAGACCCAGGTCCGCGTTCAGCACGCCCACCAGCGTCACGTTGGGAAAGTCCAGCCCCTTGGCAATCATCTGGGTGCCAAGGAGAATATCTATCTTATGGGCGCGGAACTGGTTCAGAATGGTTCTGACGGCGTTTTTGCGCCGGGCCACGTCCGCATCCACGCGCGTGATGCGCGCCGCAGGAAAGGTGCGCCGCAGGATTTCCTCCACCTTCTGGGTACCGTACCCCTGGAGCATGATATTGGCGGACCTGCACTCCGGACAGGTGCGGGGCGGCAGGGCCTTGAACCCGCACAGGTGGCACATGAGGCGGTCCTCCGTACGGTGGTAGGTCAGGGGCAGGGAGCAGTGCAGGCACGTCACCACGTGGCCGCAGTCCGGACACTGGATGGAGCGTGCGAATCCGCGCCTGTTGAGCAGAAGGATGACCTGTTCCCCCTTGTCCAGCCGCCGGTCGATGGACATTCTGAGCCGCTCGGAGATGACGTTGGGGCCGGATTTGTTTCTGCCCTCCGTCTTCATGTCCAGAATGCGGATGAGGGGGAGCTGCTGGCCGTCCGCCCTTTCCGTCAGCTTCACCAGGGAATATTTTCCGGTCAGGGCGTTATGGATGCTTTCCAGGGAAGGGGTGGCGGAGCCCAGGACCACGGCGCAGTCTTCCAGATGGGCGCGCAGCACGGCCAGGTCCCGCCCGTGGTAGCGGGGGGAGCTTTCCTGCTTGTAGGACGCGTCATGCTCCTCATCCACAATCACCAGCCCCAGGTTCTGAAGAGGGGCGAAGACGGCGGAACGGGGGCCGATGACGATGCGTGCCTTTCCGGAACGGATGGCGTGCCATTCGTCAAAGCGTTCTCCGTCCGATAGGAGGCTGTGCAGCACCGCCACGGAAGAGGGCAGTTCCGCAAAACGGGATTTGAAGCACTGGACGGTCTGGGGCGTCAGGGAGATTTCCGGTACCATGATCAGGGCGGATTTTCCGGATTTCACCATTTGGGAGACGGCCTGAAGGTAAACCTCCGTTTTGCCGGAGCCGGTGACTCCTTGCAGGAGCATCGGTTTTTTGTGCTCCGCCGTGCACATGGCCGTGATTTCTTCCAGCGCCTTCTGCTGCTGATCGTTCAGCTTCATGGGCTGGCTGGGGACGAACTGCTCTCCAGTGCTGGGGTCGCGGTGCACGGATTCCTCCTTCAGGGAGATGAAGCCCTTGGCCGCCAGGCTGCGGGCGATGTTCAGAGCCCCCGTGCCGAATGCGGCCAGAGGCGCTTCCATCTGTTCCGCAGATGAAAAATAATCCAGCATTTGGGCCTGCCGGGGCGCTTTGCGGTACAGGGCATCCAGCTCCTCACGGGACGGACGTTTTTCCAGATACACCATTTTCCGCATTTTTTCCGCCGTGTTTTCCTGACGGACGGTTTCCGGGAGCAGGCAGCGGATCATTTGGTCCAGCGCTACGGAATAATAGTCCGCCGCCCAGGAAGCCAGATTCATCATGACCGGGGAAATCAAGGGTTCCGGGTCGATCAGTTTCAGAATGGGCTTGAGCCTGTCCTTCCAGGCAGGGTCCGGCTCGGACAGCGTAAGAACAGTGCCGGTGGCCGTCCTGTTGCGCAGGGGAACCTGCACGCGGCAGCCCGGCCTGACGTCCCCAGCTTCCGGCGGAATGCCGTAGTCCAGCACCAGATCGCTTTGTCCGTCAACCAGAATGCGCGCCGCCTGCATGGAGTGAAAGGGGGAAGGAATAATTGTTAATGATAACCGAAGGGGAAGCGGGCTACGCCGCTCATGTCTTTCAGCACTTCAATGTAATTATAGCCGTAGCCGTCCATGATCTGAGTCACGGCTGCCGCCTGGTCATGTCCGATTTCCAGGGCTACGAAGCCGTTTTCATTCAGGTAGTCCCGGGCGCGGGCCAGAAAGCGTTCAATGATTTCCCAGCCTTCCGGGCCTCCGAACAGGGCCGTATGGGGATCTTTCATAACTTCCGGGGCAAGCTCCTCTCCATCCGCAATGTAGGGCAGGTTGGCCACGATGACGTCAAAGCGCATTTCCCGTCCGGCATCCTTCTCTTCCTCCTCAGGCACGGAAGCGGAAGAATCCGCTCCTTCCGGGCGCAGGACCGGTTTTTCCAGGTGGATGTTTTCAAACAGGTCCGTCTGGACGGTGGAGACTCTGGCTCCCAGCCGCATGGCGTTTTCCAGCGCCAGGTCCAGAGCCTGCGGGGAAATGTCCGCCAGAACGACTTCCTTCGCGCGCTCCTTGAGTTCCAGAGCCAGCGTGACGCCGATGATGCCGGAGCCGGTACCCATGTCCAGCACGCGTACCGGACGGTCTGGGATTTTCTTTAACACCATTTCCACCAGTTCTTCCGTTTCCGGGCGGGGAATCAGGGCACGCGCGTCCGTCAGGAAATCCCTCCGGAAAAATTCCGTGAACCCCAGCAGGTGCTGCAGCGGTTCTCCCGCCGCCCTTCTTTTCAGCAGCTCGCGGAGGGGAGCCAGTTCCGCTTCTTCAACAGGCCTGTCAAACCGGGAGTAAAGAGCCGTGCGGTTGCAGTGCAGAACGTGGGCCATCAGGTGCTGCATGGTGGCGCGCGCCTCGTCACAGCCCTGGCGCGCCAAGTAGTCCGTGCCGGACTGAAGAACTTCCAGTAGGGTTTTCATGAAAGGAAAAGGGGGTTAGGACATGCCGGCTTCCGCCAGGCGTTCCTGCATTTCCGCATGCTGGAGAGCCATGATCAGGTCTTCCATCTGCCCCAGCAGGATGCCGTCCAGATTGTGGGACGTATAGCCGATGCGGTGGTCCGTCAGGCGGTTTTGCGGGAAATTGTACGTCCGGATTTTTTCTTCACGGCCGCCGGAGCCAATGAGGTTGCGGCGTGCGGCGGAATATTTTTCCGCCTCTTCCCGCTTCTTGGCTTCAAAGAGCTTGGCGCGCAGAATCTTCATGCCTTTTTCACGGTTCTTCATCTGGCTGCGCTCTTCCTCGCACCGGACATAAACGCCCGTGGGGATGTGCCAGATCTGCACGGCGGATTCCGTCTTGTTCACGTGCTGGCCGCCGGCGCCGCCGGAACGGCACACTTCAATGCGGAGGTCCTCCGGGCGGATTTCTATGTCCACTTCCTCCGCTTCCGGCATGACGGCCACGGTGGCGGTAGAGGTGTGGATGCGCCCCTGCGTTTCCGTGGCGGGCACGCGCTGCACGCGGTGCACGCCCCCTTCATACTTCAGGAAACGGAATACTTCTTCCCCGGCAATGCGGCAGACGACTTCCTTGAAGCCGCCCACGTCTGACGGGCTGCTTTCCAGATGCTCAAAGCGCCAGCCGCGTTCTTCCGCAAAACGCTGGTACATCCGCAGCAGGTCTCCGGCAAACAGGGATGCTTCATCCCCGCCCGTTCCGGCGCGGATTTCAATAATGGCGTCCCGGTCTTCCGTCGTGTCGCGGGGAAGCAGGCTGTACTGCACGTCGCTGCGCAGTTTTTCCAGCGCGGCTTCCAGTTCGGGAATCTCCATGGCGGCCAGTTCCGCCAGCTCCGGGTCATCCGTCTTCGCCAGCTCCTGATTGTCTGCCAATTGCTGTTCCGTGGCGTTCAGGGAATCCCACGTTTCCATCAGGTCCTTCAGGCGGCGGTGCTCCCTCATGGTTTCCGAGGCCCGCTTCTGGTCATTGAAAAAATCCGGTTCGGCAATGACCGTTTCCAATTCTTCCAGGCGCTGGCGGCGTTTTTCAATGAGAGGTGTGTAATCCATGGCGTTTGCGTATAAGGAATTCTAAAAGATAACAGGGCTTTCTGAAAGCCAAATCCGGGGGATGTAAGACATGTTCCGGCATTTGAAAAGGAGGGGGATACCGCTTCCTGCCGTCCTGTCCGCGCTTTCCTGATTCCGGAGGAACCGGACCAAAAGAAAACCGCAGCCATTACGTCTTTCCAATATGCCTTCCCTGGTAAGGAGGGGCGGAAGCATCGTAACTGCTGCGGCGGTAAAGCTGGCATCGCGTACGGGACTCGAACCCGTGTTGCCCGCGTGAAAGGCGGGAGTCCTAGACCGCTAGACGAACGCGACTTTTAGGTTTGCAGGGACTGCGCGGCGAAGTAAATACTACCGGAGGCCGAAAGGCAAGAATTATTTGAATCTGAATTTAAAAAAATCGTTATTTGCCTTCCGGAATGTGGGAATCGTCATAATCGTCCAGCCTGTGCTGCCAGAGGTAGTACCGCGTTTGCTGGACAAGCACTCCGGAAAGGGCCAGCAGTGAAATGAGGTTGGGAAGGGCCATCAGGCCGTTGGCGCAATCCGCAAACACCCATACCAGGTCTATCTTGGAAACGCAGCCGGTAAAGACCGCCGCCACCCAGATGACGCGGTAAGGCGTGATCAGCCGGATGCCCCCCAGGTACTCCAGGGCTTTTTCCCCAAAGTAGGACCAGCCCAGGATGGTGGAGACTACAAAGGTGACCAGGCTGACCGTCAGGAGAGGAGAGCCCACATAAGGAATTTTACTGAATGCCAGCGTAGTGAGCCGGGGGCCGTCACTGGACGAAATATCCGGATGGGCGAGGATGCTGGTAGTCAGCACAATGCCCGTGAGTGCGCAGATGACCACGGTATCCCAGAACGGTCCGCTGGAAGAGATGAGCGCCTGCCGTACGGGGTTGCGGTTCTGTGCGGCGGCGGAGGCGATGGCGGCGGAGCCCAGCCCGGCTTCATTGGAAAAAAGGCCGCGGGCCACGCCGGTCCGCATGGCCGTCATGACGGCCGCTCCCACCACGCCCCCGGCGGCGGCTTCCCCGGTAAAGGCGCAGTCCAGAATGTACCGGATGGCCGGAAGAATGTAGTGGGATTGCACGGCCAGGATGTAGACACAGCCTATAATGTAAATTACCGCCATGAACGGGACGAAGAAGGCGCATACCTTGGCAATGCTCCGGATGCCGCCCAGCATCACCAGGGCCGTCAGGATGGTCAGCACCGCAGCCGTTCCCCAAGAGGGAATGGCAAAGGCGTGGTGGAGCTGTTCCGCCGCGGCATTCCCCTGCGTCAGGTTGCCGATGCCGAAGGCGGCAATGGCCGTGAATACGGCAAAGGCTACGCCGAGCCATTTGCATTTCATGCCGCGTTCCAGTACAAACATGGGGCCTCCGCTCATGTTGCCGTCCTTGTTTTCCACCCGGTACTTGATGGCGAGCAGCCCCTCGGAATACCGTGTAGCCATGCCAAGAACGCCCGTCAGCCAGCACCAGAAAATGGCCCCCGGCCCTCCGGCGGCAATCGCCACCCCCACGCCGATGATGTTGCCCGCGCCGATGTTGGCGGCCAGGGCCACCATCAGGGAACTGAACGGGGAAATGTCCCCCTTGTCCGTATGGTCCTTCACAAAATACAGTTTCAGGGCCTTGAACAGGTAGCGCTGCGGAAAGCGCAGAATGACGGTGAGGTACAGGTGAGTGCCCAGCAGCATGATGAGCAGAGGCCATCCCCACAGGAAACTGCTGAAGGCGGACAGCCAGGTTGTGAGCGCGTCCCCGGTCTGGAAAAAGGCGTTTTGCAGGGCTTCAAGCATACCGGAAAGACTCTAAGGAAAAATGCTGTGGTGGCAAGTCCTTAAAACACGGGAAGGGCACGGAAAAACAACTTCTGCGGTTCCGGCGGCGGAAAGCTTTTTACAAGAGCGCGCTGGTTTCATCTGCCATGGATAACAGCACGGGCTGGTCCGGAAGCCAGCTTCCATGTGGTCCATGTGGAGGAATGCCTCAGGCGCCTCCGGCTTTCCTCATGCTGTTTAATGAAGAATGAAGGAATGGATGATCGTTGCTTGTCTCCGGGGTCTGCGGTCTTTATCATAAGGCCCATGGCCTGGCATGCGGACGTCACGCCGCGTTCCGGCCATCAGCTTGAACCAAGAGGGAAAATGATTGTTTTTACGGAAGAAAAGAAGTTTACCAGGGAAAAAGTGCAGGAGCTGTTCCTGTCCGTTGGATGGATTTCCGGCCAGTATCCGGAACGGCTGTACAAGGCCCTGATGAATTCGTCCACGGTATTTACCGCGTGGGACGGCGACCGGCTAGTCGGGCTGGTGCGGCTGCTGGACGACGGCGAGCTGGTAGCCTATATGCACTATGTCCTGGTGCATCCCGACTATCAGGGCAGGGGAATTGCGGGAAAAATGATGGAAATGGTCAAGGAGAAGTACAAGGACTACCTGTACATTGAAATCATGCCGGAGGAGAGCAGGAACGCCGCCTTTTATGAAAAGCACGGCTTTCATGCCATGGAAGACGGCGTACCCATGCAGCGGTGCAATTTTTCAAACAGGACTTGACGCCCGCGGCTGGACCGCCAATTTCCGGCAGGCGCGGAAGGCGGGCGTTATTTTGTGTGTCCGGGATACAGTAAACCCGCGGGAATCCTTTCGGATCTTGGCTCCGCGGGTTTACCTTCTCATCCCGGATCAGCTCCGGAAAAGGTTCAGATTCAATTCCTTGATAATGGATTGAAGAGCTGCCTGGCCCTTCACAGTGTTTCCGGCAGGGTCCAGGGGCGGGGAGAAGGCCGCCATGGCCAGCTTGCCGGGGGCTACGGCTACCAGGCCGCCGCCTACGCCGGACTTGGCCGGAAGGCCGGCCTTGTACATCCAGTCCCCTGTGGAATCATAGAGGCCGGACATGCACATTTCCGCCAGAATTGGAGGAACGTTGACATCCTGCACCACCCGCTTCTTGCTGACGGGGTTGACGCCTCCGTTGGCATAGCAGGCGCCCATCAGCGCCAGCTGGGAGGTAGTGATGTTCAGGGAGCACATGCGGGTGTACAGGTCCACGATCATGGGCGGCGTATTGTAAAAATAGCCGTAGCTGTCAAGCAGCCATGCGATGCCGCGGTTGTGCTGGTTGGTAGCGCTTTCCGACTTGTAGATCTCCTGGTTCACGGTCAGGGCCGTGTTGGCGAAGTTGTTGAAATTATGAATCATGTTGGACCATATTTCATCGGAGTCCGACCCGTTGACCAGGCTGACTGTCGCCATGGCTCCGGCGTTGACCAGGGGGTTGAGGGGCTTGCCGCCATGCAGTTCAATCGCCATGACGGAGTTGAAGGGCTCCCCGGTGGGGTCTGCCCCGATCTTTGTGCGGAGCTCCTTCATTCCGATCAGATCCATGACGTAGGCCAGGTTGAAGGCCTTGGAGATGGATTCAATGGCAAAGGGGGTGTCCGCGGAGCCTGCGGTCAGCAGGTCTCCGTTGACAGTGACCACGGCAATCGCCAGCAGGTCGGAGGGAACTTGGGCCAGAGCGGGAATGTAGGAGGCGTTTTTGCCTCCCTGGACGGTTTTGGCGTAGGCATACGCGTTGTCCAGAGCCGTCTGTATTTGTTCATTGGAAGGGACGTTACTCATGGGATATGGTATGGATTGGGGTTGATGTAGAATGGGTTCCATTGGTTTTTTCCCATCCGAAGGGTTCGAAGGCGTCTTCAGGATCCACAGGCCGTTTCCAGGAGGGCTTGGCCATGGCATGGATGATGAAAGGAATGCCGGCGAAGATGAAGGTGCCTATCACCAGAAGCATGATGTACATCGTATTGCTGCCGACGGTAATTTGGTTCGGCGGGATGAAGCTCACCAGGAAGGCCGCCAGGCTGGCCAGGAAGCCGAGGCCGCCCACAATCCACATGCCGAGGGTCTTGCCTCCGGGAATGCGGAAAGTGCGGGGCGTATTCGGTTCCCGGTAGCGCAGATAAATGCCGGAGGCGAACATCAGCATGTACATGATGAGGTACAGGATGATGGTAAGCTGGGAAATAATCTGGTAGGCGGACTGCACGGAAGGCATGATCACGAACATGATGGAAAGCAGGGTGACGATGCAGCCCTGAATGAGCAGGATGCCCATCTGGACGTTGTTCTTGTTCCGCTTCTGCATGACGGGCGGCAGGTTGCCAGCCAAGCCTACCTGGTACAAGCCTTTGGAAGGACCTCCCACCCACGCTGTTACCTGGGCCAGAACGCCTACGGCCAGCGCAAGCGCCAGAATCCAGTTCATCCAGCCGAGGCCGAAGAAGCTGAAGTAACTGTCATAAGAAATCAGCAGGCTCTGCACCAGGTTGATCTGGGAGTTCGGAATGATGAAGCCGATGGCCAGCGTGCCCAGAACGAAAATGAGTACCGTAATGATGGCGGAAATCAGAATGGCCAGCGGATAGTTGCGGCCGGGGTCATTCACGTCCTTCACATGCACGGCGGACATTTCCATCCCTGCGTAGAACAGGAAGATGCTGGCGGCCAGAACGAGGTTGTTGAAATTGCTCATGTCCGGTATCAGCTTGTCCCAGCTCATGTCCAGCAAAATCGGGTTGCCTCCGGCCCAATAGCTCAGGCCCAGCAGAATCAGGATGGCGCCCGGAATGATGGTTCCGATGATGGTGCCCCATTTGGTAACGCCTGCGGAAGTCTTCATGCCGCGCAGGTTGAGCAGGGTAGCTGCCCAGTATACACACAGCACCACGATGAGCACATACCACTTGTTGGCGGCAAGAGCTTCATCCCATCGCTGTCCGGGTCCCATGAAAGCCAGGGAAACGGCGGCGAAGGTCAGCACGGTCGGAAACCAGATGGTGCTTTCAATCCATTGCAGCCAGATGGCCAGGAACCCCCATTTTTTGCCGAAGGCTTCGCCTACCCAACGGTAAACGCCGCCTTTCTGCGGCCATCCGGTGGTGAGTTCCGCGGCTACCAGGGAGACGGGCACCAGGAAAAAGACCGCTGCAAAAATATAGTAAAAGACGGAACTGAGTCCGTACGTGCTTTCCGCAGGCATGCCGCGCAAGCTGACAATGGCGGAAACGTTAATCATGGCGAGCGTAAATACCCCCATGCGAAGGACGGATTTTACCGCCGGAGCGTTATTGGTTGTAACGGGACCTGTTGGAGAGGTCCCTGATTGAGTCGTATTATTCATTGGTTTATTCCGGGTTGAGAATTGGGACGGCGTATCGAAGTGCCGACACCGACCTTATCTGAACGACCATCAGGAAGGCTCTTTCGTTGAAAGGATGGTGTAAATGGATTTGTAAAGTCTGTCTTACTGAGTTCTCTTTTTCTTAGTATGATGAAAGATAGAGAAGCTACTAATTAAGAATGCATCTAAAAGGTTAAAAACTGTTAGAAATATTTTTTATTTCTTTCTTGTTTTTCTATGGATTTTTTTTAATATAAAGAAAATAATAAATTTTATGAATACTCGTGATATAATTCTCATTTTTGCTATGAGTGAAGAATACCTTTTATTCAAAGAAGCTATAGCAAAATACACACATTTCACAATTAGGAATGAATGTGTGGAATGTAGCATAAACGGTACAGGAACTCTTTATTCTTTGTCTATTTTATATGGTGGTGAAAGTGATTACCATATAAAATGTCTATGTGTTGAAAGTCAGGGAAGTATAGACATGAAAGCCGCATTAATTAGGATGTCCGATCTGATTAAAAATAAAATTAATAATGGCTATCTCATAAACATTGGAATTTGTGGACTAGTAGATGAAGATAATAAGTTGGGAGATGTGCTAATTCCACATGTGGCATATGATATTACTGTACACGGTAAACAGCTTGATAAAAACCGAGATTTTGCACCCGATCCATATCGTATCGATAATGAAATTTTTCAAGAGATAAATCAGCAGTATATAAACATTGTAAATAAAGAGTTGGAGAAAACCCATGAAATAGCAAAAGAAAATCTTTCATCTATAGTTGTAGGAGATTCTATATTGAAAAAGTATATATCAAAAAATTATTACAATAAATTGATAGAAGAATCTCAAATTGCAACTGGTGGAGATGTTGGACAAGGAGATTCTTTTGTAAAAGATTTAAAGAAACAAGTCCATCGGCATTTGACAGCTTATGATTGTGAAACAGCTGCTGTCTACAGTTTTGCTCATCAAGAAAAGTTGAAAGTTCTTGCGTTTAGGGCTTTATCCGATCCTTGCGATTCCAATAAACAATATGTAGAACAAAAAACTAAGAAGGAATATAGGAAAATTGCTATGTACAATGCCGTAATAGCATTTGGTACGTGGTTTGAGATGTATTGTTATGATTCGCTGAATGTCTTGAAAATAAAAAATTTAGATTTTTTACAATTTCCATATAATAAGAACACCTATTCCGCATCTAATTTGTTGGAATATTCTAATATTTTTTCTATTCGTAATAATTGCAGCGCCACGATGAATATATATGATATTTGCTGCAAAGTGAAAAGTATCTTAAATGATAATAAAGCTAAGACGTGGCAAGAACGTACTTTTTCGATCATTGGAGATGCGCATTCTGGAAAAACCGCTGTGTCTTCTGTAATCTATCATTTATTGAATATGGAAAAAGAACTTATTCCTGTATTTATAGACTTAAATTCTTCTTCCATAAGCTATTCTTTACTTATTCATATGAAAAGAATAGTTCAATCTGATAAATTATGTAAATTTATTATACTGTTGGATGTGAATATGAGTGAATATGAGTTAGATAAATTTGATCCAAGAGAAATAACTCAATTGATCGAGTCTTTAGGCTGTCATCCCGTATATATAATTCATACTTCTAAATCATGTACATTACATCCAATTGATCATGAATTTATTTTGGAACGACAATTTAAAATTGATGCAAAAGATAGAGTAATTTCAAATCGAATAAAAAGTGTAGAATTTTTATTAAAAGATGAAATTAAAAATCCTCCAAGAGCAATGTTGATTTTTTGGATTGCGATCATGACAGAAATAAAAATTACATCATTTCCTGAAGCAATTCAAAAATTCTTATCCAAATACTTCCAAGAAGAGGATTTAATTAGTTGGGCAGAAAAAATATACAAAGATTGGATTATAATAACTAAAAAATGGATTAAAGCGAACTCTAATAGAATTGAGTTTTCATGCGAAAATGCATATAAAAATTTATTTAATCATGCTGATATACAACATTTTCTAATAGCATATCATTTTTATATTTTATTAAAAGAGGAAAAAGATCTCCCGGATATTGTGCTTCCATGTTATATTAATAAATATATTAAATTTTTAACAAAAAACGATGATTCAATTCAGGAAAATATTCTCAAAAAAGCAAAGAGTATTGATTTTAAAAATAGTGTGATGAAAGGAATCATGCTACCAAAATTGACTAATATTAGTTATATGTTGGGAAGAATAGAGCAGCCTTCATTATTATCTGATGCTAAGTCGATTTTAATAAAATGGGCACATATGCTTAATGAGATATTGAGTAATAAAAAGAGTCATTTGAAAAATCAAAAAGAATTTTTTGAAAAGAATCAAATAGAGTTGTTATATCGTTCTATTCAAATAAGCTGTGCATATTTAGGAGATGAGGATAAAGCTTGTGAATATGTAAGGAGAATACTTGAAAATAGTACTGCTGACCAGGTTAATCGCGGTTTCCACTTACAATATTACTGTGATCAGCCATTAAACCTTTCCTTAGGATACTGTGGGAAGGATGAAGGGAAATCAATAACCAATACTTATATTGAATTAAAACAAAGAATATTAAAAAATTCTTCATCAGATTTAAATGAAAGATCTAAATCCTACAATATTGAAATAGCAACTTTGACGTCTTTAATATACTCAAGATGTCTAAGGAAAAATATTGATAGCCTTGATGAAGAGCTAAAGAACGAAATATATGATTTTGTCAATAACGTAATTCCGGTTATATCCCGTGATTTTTCTGTTATTCCAATATTGTCAAACTTTGTTAAAGAAGTAAAAAACCACATAGATGGGAAATACGTTCATCCCAATGATTGGTTATTGCAATTAACTAGATTAAAATCTATGCCAAGGCGTGGATGGTTACTGCCAAACACACGCACAAGTATACAGTTTGATGAGGAGAAACTCCCTGTCGAGTCGGTCGATTCTCATGCCATGAGTTGTATGCGTTTAGCTCTATTTTTACTTCCCTCTGAGCTTGGCGAGAAAAAGGAACGTATTATTAAGATGTTGTTTGTTCATGACTGGGCGGAATGTGAAATAGGAGATTTGTTACCTCATGAAAAAACTGATGATACAAAAGATGCCGAGCAAAAGTATTATGATATGCTTATGTTAAAAGGTAAATATTTTGAAGGTGAAGAAGAAATAATTGAATTATGTCAATTATGGGAAGAATTTAATGAGGGGCGTACAGAAGAAGCGCTGATAGCAAGGGATATTGACCGTTTTGAAAATCTTTGGCAATTACATTGTTATAAAAATGATAATATAGATATTCAGGATAAAGAATGGGAAGGTGATTTAATTCGTCAATTAAAAACAACCAAGATGCAAGATATTGTGAAGAAAGAAATTCTGCCTTATTTTTCTTTTCTTGCCCGTGTATATAAATAAAAAAACTTGCCTTAATAAGGCAAGTTAAAAAATGGAGCGGATGATGGGATTCGAACCCACGACATCAACCTTGGCAAGGTTGCGCTCTACCCCTGAGCTACATCCGCTTTGGATGACCGGAGCCTTGCGGCATCCGTGTGGCAGAAAATATATAGGGTTATCCGGATTTGGCAAGATTTTTTTAGAGAAAAATTCATGTTCACCGGAATAGGGCCATGCTGCCGTACCTTTTAAAGAGGACTAATGGTTCTGTGGAAGGAGCGGGGAGGACGGGAAGGTGCCAGGCTGCTTTTTCCGGTTGTTCCCGTTTGACTTCGGGGAAGGCGGCGTTTTGTTGCTCTTTCAGTTCCGCGGCCGTTTTGGCTCCATGTTCCAGCAACAGTTTTTCCTTGGCGGCGTCATGGCGGTTCCTGGCGTGGTCCAGCATGGAAATCGTTCCCCTATGTACGGCATTGACGTTGGCTCCCTGTTCCAGATAAAATTAACCTGCTCCGTATTGCCGCGGCAGATGGTATTCTTGAGCGCCGTATCTTCGTTAACCGATCGTTTGCAGTGTGGTTCCGTAGGTTTCAGCAGTTGCTGGGCCTGGGGCATGCGGATGACGGTAAAGGCGTACGGGGTGAATTCATCCGGCTCCGGGGCCAGGCGGTTTTCCGCCACGGCGCGGACGAGCCGCTTGACGTTTTCCGCCAGCAGGCCTTCCGAGTCCAGGCCGGTCTGCGCTTTCAACCGGGCGAAGGCCAGCAGGTTGTCCCTTCTGTCCCGCCATCAGGAGACGCAATCCTCCAGAGGATGACTGTGGTCGGCATCTCGGGGTGGTCTTAACCGGAAGAGCATGTATTTATCCCTTATAACGGCGGAATGGCGTCGGTGTCCGAAATGAAGCGGTTTTTGCGGAAAGAATGTGTAAAATCTTGAAGAACTCCCTGTTTCCATAAAAAACGGGGCTGTTCCGGAAGGCGCGTTTTCCGTGCCCTGGAACAGTCCCGTGAAGAAAAGGGAGTCAATGGAGGAGATTAGTAGCTTCTGGCCCAGAGGACGCGGCGTTCCGTCATGCGGCCGGTGAGGATGCAGGGAGCGGGTTCCCCGCGGCCCAGTTCGCCGAGCGGGATGCAGCGTATGGAGATGCGCAGGCGCTTGGCGAGTTCCTCTTCCTCTTCCGGGGAGCCGTCCCACGGCACCTGGAGCCAGTCGGCGTCTCCTTCTCCGGAGAAGTTTTCTTCCAGCTCCCGCAGGGTGGAGGCGGGGCGGATGTGGGCGTCCCGGAAGGCGATGGCCCGTTGAAGCAGGGTATCCTGGATGTTCTGGAGAATGTCCGTGACGGTATCAACCAGTTCCGTTTCCGGGACGAAGGATTTTTCATTGACGGGCAGGTCGCGCCGCTGGAGGCAGACGGAGCCTTTTTCCAGGTCCCGGGGGCCGATTTCCAGGCGCACGGGCACTCCCTTTTTCACCCATTCCCATTTCTTGGCGCCGCCGCCCAGGTCGCGCCTGTCCACCAGTACGCGGAGCGGCTGGCCGTGGAAATTCTTGGCGCGGAGGGTGCGTGCCAGTTCCTCGCAGTGGTCCAGGATGGCCTGGCGGCTTTCTTCCCTGGGCGTGACGGGGATGATGACGACCTGCTGGGGGGCGACGCGGGGCGGGCATACCAGGCCGTCGTCGTCGGAGTGCATCATGATGAGCGCCCCGATCATGCGGGTGGAAACGCCCCAGGAGCTCGTCCAGGCGAACTGCTGGGTGTTGTCCCTCCCGGCAAAGCAGATGTTCTGGGATTTGGAGAAGTTCTGCCCCAGGAAGTGGGAGGTCCCGGCCTGGATGGCCTTGCGGTCCTGCACCATGGCTTCCACCGTGTAGGTCTGTTCCGCGCCGGGGAAGCGTTCCGCCTCCGTTTTTTCTCCGGGAATGGTGGGAATGGCCAGAACGTCCCTCTGGAAGTCCTCGTAAACCTTGTGCATGGTGAGGGTCTCCTCAATGGCTTCCTCCCGGGTTTCATGGGCCGTGTGGCCTTCCTGCCACAGGAATTCGGCCGTGCGCAGGAAGATGCGGGGCCTCATTTCCCAGCGCATCACGTTGCACCACTGGTTCACCTTGAGGGGCAGGTCGCGGTAGCTGGAGGTCCAGCGGGCGAAGGCCGCGCCGATGACGGTTTCCGAGGTGGGGCGGATGACGAAGGGTTCCGTGAGCTCCCCGGTAGGAATCATGCGGGTCTTTCCGGTAGCTTCATCCTTCTGCGCTTCCAGCCTGTGGTGGGTGACCACGGCGCATTCCGTGGCGAAGCCTTCGGCGTGCTCCGCTTCCTTCTCCAGATAGGAAATCGGAATCAGGAGAGGGAAGTAGGCGTTCGTGTGGCCGGTGTCCTTGAAGCGCTGGTCCAGGTCCTTCTGGATGAGTTCCCAGATGGCGTAGCCCCACGGCTTGATGACCATGCAGCCGCGCACCTCGGAATTCTCCGCCATGTCGGCGGCCTTGATGACTTGCTGGTACCACTCGGGAAAGTCCTGGGCGCGGGTGGGGGTGATTGCAGTTTGTTGAGACATATTGGATGGTATGTTGAATGGAACGGGCGCGGCCCGCAAAGGAAGCTCGGAATATTAAAAGGGGGCGTTTCTGTATTCCCGGTAATTGCTGTAGGCGAAGAGGGCCATGAATATGGGAATGAAGTAGCCGTGGAAGAGCTGGAAGCTGAGCAGCCCGATAATGATGGACGTGATGAACCCGGTCATGAACACTTTCCTGGGGGAGCGGATGAACTGGGCGATCAGCTGGCCGCCGTCCAGGGGGTAGATGGGCAGCAGGTTCAGGATCGTCCACCATTCCCCGATCATGATGAGGCAGGAGAGGATGTAAAGCTGGGGGGAGATGGCCGCCGCCGTGAAGGGGCTGATGGCCAGGTCCCAGAAGGTCAGGTTGTGCGCGGTCATGACCGGAGCGACGATGTTCCAGGTAATCCACAGGCTGATGATGCCCAGCAGCAGGGTCATCATGGGGCCCGCCAGAATCATGAGGGCCCTTCCTCCGCGCGTCAATTGCATGCCGTGGCTGCTCGTCAGGCCGCCGAAGAGTTCCAGGACGATCGTCTGCTGGCCGCCGCCCAGCCTGCGGCCCACCAGCGCGTGCCCCATTTCATGGGACAGGATGGCGACGAAGCCGGCAATGACGAACAGGGCCGGATAAATGAGGCCTTCCACACTGTTGATGCTGAGAGCGCCGCCGAAGATGGCCAGCACCACCCAGAAGCTGGGGCGGATGTAAACAGGTATCCCGAACAGGGTGAAATGAATCATGCGCGAGAGGGTAAGGGCAGATTCCCCTTTTGCCAAGCCCGGAGAATGTGCATGCACCGTTTTGGCGTTGGTACGGTGCAGGGGATTGTGTTAAAAGGCCTTCATGAGGCTGTTTCCCATCATCCTGTGCTGTGCCGTTCAGGCCGTACGGGGGTATGACGGACCCCCTCCCCTGACGGAGGTGGACGGCCGTTCCCCCATCCGCATGGGGGGGGAATTGCTGGGCGGCTACCGTTCGGACTACATCCACCGCGGGGAGAAGCTGGGCCCCAATTCCGTGGAAGGCCAGATTTCCGGCGGGGCCTCCCTGTCGGACTCATGGGCGGTCAGCGGGGAACTCTTCGCCATCCGCAACTGGCAGGGGCGCAATTTCAGCCAGACCACCTTGCACGGGGAACTTCAGTATTACCTGGCGGACGAGTGCACGGCCGGACTGTTTGTCAACGGGCAGTGGTATGATTCCTGCCCCCTGAAAACCGGGGTGGAGCCCGGCCTGTCCCTCAAGTGGAACCCCATGCCGTCCTGGTCGTTCAGCGGCTCCTTCCTGTATGATTCCGGGCAGGAGGGGGTGTACTCCCAGTGGGGCGTTACCTGGCAGCCCCTGCTGTGTGAATCCGTCGCCATGGTGAATACGGTTTCCCTGGGGTTTTCCCATGATTACCTGGGGAGAAACGGCTTGAAGGAACTGATGGTGCGCACGGGCGCGCGGTGGGCCGTTTCCGGCAGTCTGCGGTTGGAGCCTTTCCTGGGATGGTATTGCGGCTACGGGCGTGACGATTTCAAAAAAGTGGTGCTGGGCCTTTGGTGCTCTTACGTTTTTTAACGGGCGGATTTCTCCGGTTTTCCGGCATTTTCCAGTTGCCAAACGGGGAGGCTTGGTCATAATGGCCTGCGTATTATGAAGCCTACACTTCTTGTTTTAGCAGCTGGTATGGGTAGCCGTTACGGCGGTCTCAAGCAACTTGACCCGATGGGTCCCAACGGTGAAGTCGTTCTCGACTATTCTGTTTATGATGCCATCCGGGCCGGTTTCGGAAAAGTGGTATTCATTATCCGCCGTGACTTTGAAGACATTTTCAAGGAAAAGGTCGGCAGCCGCTTTGCCGGCAAGATTGAGGTGGATTACGCCTTCCAGTCCCTAGACGACCTGCCTGAAGGATTCTCCGTGCCGGAAGGCCGTGAAAAGCCCTGGGGCACCGCCCATGCCCTGCGCGCCGCCCGCCAGGTGGTGAAGGAACCCTTTGCCGTGGTGAACGCGGATGACTTTTACGGCGCGGACGCCTTTGTGCAGGCCGCCAAGTTCCTGACCTCCACCACGGATGAACCCGGAAAGGCCCATTACGGCATGATCGGCTATCCGTTGAAGAACACCCTCTCCGACAACGGGGACGTGAACCGCGGCATCTGCTCCATCAAGGAAGGCCTGCTGGACGGGGTGGAGGAATTCGTGAAAATCCAGGCTGATGAAGACGGCGTGGTGCGCGGCAACAACCTGAAGGGCGAACGCCTGCCCGTGGACCCCGGCGAACTGGTTTCCATGAATTTCTGGCTCTTCTCCCCCTCCTTCATTGAGCTGACGGAAGACCGTTTCATTGACTTCCTGAAGGAACACGGCCAGGAGCCCAAGAGCGAATGCTTCATTCCCACCGTGGTGGACGCCCTGATTCATGAAGACCGCGCGGACTGCGCCGTTCTTCCCACCTCCTCCACCTGGTTCGGCATGACCTATCCCGGGGACAAGCCCATGGTCGTGGAAGGCATCAACAAACTCATCAAGCAGGGCGTATACCCTGAAAAGCTCAACTAAGCCTCTTTTCCCATGCACGATCTCAAGGCTGTATCATCCCTGTTCGATCTCCGGGGCGACTTCGTCCACGGTTACTCCTACGGCAGCGGCCACATCAACGACACCTACTGCATCTGGGTGGACCAGGCGGGCCAGCGCATCCGCTACATCCTCCAGCGCGTGAACCATAACGTGTTCAAGCAGCCCATCCCCCTGATGGAAAACGTGAAGCGCGTGACGGACCACGCCCTGAAGCGCCTGAAGGAGGAGGACTGCCCGGAAGCCTACCGCCGCACCCTCACGCTGGTTCCCTCCGTGGACGGCAAGCCGTACGCCCTGGATGCGGACGGCAACTGCTGGCGCGTGTACCCGTTCATTGAACGCGGACGCACCTATGACCAGATTGAAACCACCAAGCAGTGCCAGGAAGCGGCCCGCGCCTTCGGCGAGTTCCAGAAACTCACGGCGGACCTGCCCGGAGAACCCCTGTTTGAAACCATCCCCGATTTCCACAATACCACTTCCCGCCTGGAGGCCCTGAAAAAGGCCATCCAGTCCGACCCCCTGGGCCGCGTGAAGGAAGTGCAGAAGGAAATAGACTGGTACCTGGCCCGTGAAGCGGACTGCCATCTGGTGGTGGATTACCTGAAATCCGGCGAACTGCCCCTGCGCTGCACGCACAACGACACCAAGCTGAACAACGTGATGCTGGACGACGTGACCGGGGAAGGCATCTGCGTGATCGACCTGGACACCACGATGCCCGGTTCCGCCATTTACGACTTCGGGGACATGATCCGCACGGCCACGTCCCCCGCCGCGGAAGATGAAAAGGACATCTCCAAGGTCACGATGCGCATGTTCATGTTTGAGGCGCTGGTGCAGGGTTACCTGAGCTCCGCCAAGAGCTTCCTGACGCCTCTGGAAAAGAGCCTGCTGCCGTTCTCCGGCAAGCTGCTCACGATGGAATGCGGCATCCGCTTCCTGACGGACTACCTGTCCGGAGACGTGTACTTCAAGATTCACCGTCCGGAACACAACCTGGACCGCTGCCGCACGCAGATGGCCCTGGTGGAATCCATCGAGGCGCAGATGGATGAAATGAAGGCCGTTGTGGACCGCTACTAACCAATACCTACCAACATCGGAAAAACACATGAAGATTCTCGTAACCGGCGGCGCCGGATTCATCGGTTCCCACATTGTGGAACACTATCAGGACAAGGCGGAGGAAATCCGCGTGCTGGACAACCTGCGCACGGGCTACCTCAAAAACCTGGACGGGCTCAAGCACACCTTCATTGAAGGCTCCATCTGCGACCGCGAACTGGTGCGCCAGGCGGTGCAGGGCGTGGACTACATCTTCCACATGGCCGCGCTCGTCTCCGTGCCGGAATCCATGAGCAAGATTGGAGAATGCATTGACATCAACGTCAACGGCCTTCTGAACGTGCTGGAGGAAGCCTCCGCCGCCGGGGTCAAGAAAATCGTGCTGGCGTCTTCCGCCGCCATCTATGGCGACAACCCCACCGTGCCCAAGCTGGAAACCATGTACCCGGAACCCAAGAGCCCCTATGCCATCACCAAGCTGGACGGGGAATACTACCTCAACATGTTCCGGGCGGAAGGCAAGGTCAACACGGCCGCCGTGCGCTTCTTCAACGTCTTCGGCCCCCGGCAGGACCCCAAGGGGGCCTATGCCGCCGCCGTGCCTATTTTCATTGAAAAAGCCGTCAAGGGAGAAGACATCACCGTGTACGGCGACGGCACCCAGACGCGTGACTTCATTTACGTGAAGGACATCGTGGGGGCCCTCACCTTCGTGGCGGAGCATCCGGAAGTCACCGGCGTGTTCAATGCCGGGTACGGTGGCCAGATCACCATTGAAGAATTGGCGCAGAACATCATCAAGGCCGCGGGTTCCTCCTCCAAGGTGCTCCATGCCCCGGAACGCGCCGGCGACGTGAAGCATTCCCGCGCCTGTGCGGACAAGCTCCGGAGCGCCGGATGGCAGCCCAAACACACCCTGCCGGAAGGCCTGGCGACTACGCTGGAATATTTCAAGGGCATCCTGGGCAAGTAACTTTCCGGAACCTCCGGGTTCATCATCATTCAGGGACTGTCTCCGCTCCTGCGGCGGAGACAGTCTTTTTTCATGCCGGAATGGCTCATGTATGACAAATTCCGCCGATGCTATCATCTGAATCATTCAAAAAGACATTTTGCCATAACGGGAATGGCAGAAGCGCAGCATTCCGATAGGAATGAAAATTCATTCATCATCAAGCAGGTTTCCTGGAATGAGGCAATACTTTGCAGCTACAATAAGATGATTGGCGGAAGTTGATATTTCGTATTTGTTAGAGAAAAAGATTTCTTACAGGAAGGGCGGGCGCCGGGATTGAATATCATTGACAGGAGGAAGGGTTAATAATAGAGACCAAAAACGATATGCATACCTTCAGAAGTACTTCTGCCAATCATCTAGCTGTGTTTAATGATCCCTATCTTGAACTGGTCATGGCCCGCCGGAAGGAGGAAGCCCGCTGGGGATGGATACCTTTTGCCGCATTCGTCTCCTTTTTATTCGTGTACCGTATCTTCGGCTTGTTCATGCCGAGCAATGATGCGGACGGCTCGGAACCCTGGCTTTTCGTGCTGGCGCTGGCAGGCTGGGGGCTTCTGGCGCTCATCCACATGATTGTGCTTCCCATCTGGATGCTGATCGCCTCCCTCCGTTACTGGGAGGTGAACCGCAGGATACTGGCGGTGACGGGGCTTCTGTTCAGTGTTCTTGCCCCTGTCTGCATGGTTCTGATGCTGTCCTGCTGGTCCGTGTCCGGTTGAAGCGGGGCTTGACCGTTCTACTGGACGCCGCGGGGAAGGGGCATTCTGCGGCGTGAGTCCGGTTGCCGCGGGCTCTCCTGGCTGATGGCCGTTTGGCGGGGCGGGTAATTTCTTCTCCCCTCTTTTTCCTCCTCTTTCTGCGGGGAGGGTACGGCGTTCCCTCCGTGAAACTTGCCGGATTCCGGGGATTGGCCTTTTCTCCGGCCTTCCCAGCGGGTAAAGTGCCTTTAATGGATCTGTTCAGTTTACAGGAAGCGGACGCGAGAGAAGGCTTCGAGCCTGGAGCGGATATGTCCGCCATGCCCCTGGCCGCGCGCATGCGTCCGCGCACCCTGGATGAAGTGGCGGGGCAGAAGCACCTGCTGGCGCCGGGAAAACTGCTGAGGCGCGCGATTGAAACGGACAGGTTCACCTCCCTGATTTTTTACGGTCCTCCCGGCTGTGGAAAGACCACCTTGGCCGCTGTCATTGCACAGACGACGAACGCCCATTTCATGATGCTCAACGGGGTGGAATCCAACGTGGCGGACATCCGGGAGAAAATCGCCCAGGCGCAGATGAGGATGAGCATGCACGGGCGGAAAACCGTCCTCTTCGTGGATGAGCTGCACCGGTTCAACAAGGCGCAGCAGGATGTCCTGCTCCCCCATCTGGAAAAGGGAACGGTCAGGTTCATCGGCGCGACGACGGAGAACCCCTACTTTGCGATCAACTCCCCCCTGCTGTCCCGCTCCCAGGTCTTTCCGCTGGAGCCCGTGCCGGAAGAGGAGCTGGCCGCCCTGCTGAAACGCGCCCTGGCGGACGCGGAGCGCGGGCTGGGAGCCTCCCGCGTGGACATGGAGGAGGAAGCCCTGAACCATCTGGCCGCCAAGGCGGACGGAGACGCCCGGAAGGCCATCACGGCTCTGGAAGTGGCCGTTTTGTCCACTCCTGCAGGGGAAGACGGCGTTATCCATGTGAACCTCTCCGTAGCGGAGGAATCCATCCAGCGCAAGGCCATCAAGTACGACCGCCTGGGTGACTCCCATTACGACACGATTTCCGCCTTCATCAAGTCCATGCGCGGCTCTGATCCTGACGCCGCCCTGTACTGGCTGGGGATGATGCTGGAAGCCGGGGAGGACATCCGCTTCATCGGGAGAAGGCTGGTCATCGCCGCGTCGGAAGACGTGGGGCTGGCGGACTCCAACGCCCTGCGCGTGGCGCTGGACGCGGCGCGCGCGGCGGAAATGATCGGCATGCCGGAGGCCCGCATCCCGCTGGCGCACGCCACCGTTTACCTGGCTACGGCCCCCAAGAGCAATTCCGCCTACATGGGCATCAACGCCGCCATGGATGACGTGCGCAACGGAAAAACGCTGGCCGTGCCGGAGCACCTCCGGACACCTACGCGCAAGAAGCTGGCCGCCGCCGGCGGTGCGGACGCGGCCAGGCTGGAATACCTGTATTCCCATGATTATCCGGAACATTACGTTCCCCAGGCCTACCTGCCGGAAGGCCGCGTTTACTACACCCCCACCGGGAACGGCCTGGAGCTGCGCATCAAGGAGCGCATGGAATACCGCCGCAAGCTGGCGGAGGAAGCGAAAGAAGTCGGGAAGAAGAGCTGAACAGGGCATTTCCCTTCCGTCTTCCGCCGGAAAAAGAAGAAGGCAGGAATTCCCATGGGAACATCCTGCCTTCCTGAAGGTTTTGATCGTGGTGTCTTGTACGTTTGCCGCTTTCCGGAAGTAATCAGGATTCCTTGGTCACGATGATGTCGCAATCCGCCTCAAACCAGCCCTGGCCCTGGCAGTCGAAGACCAGGTCCGGCTTTTCCGAGCCGGAGAAGCGCAGGGTGAATTCCCGCCCGTTTTTGTCCTGCTGGTCCTTGGGAAGTTCGCTGACCACGCGGCTGCCCCGCATGAAGCGGGGATTGCGGATATTGCAGCCGCCGCTGTTCATCTTGAAGGTGATCTTGTAGTTGCCGGGGCCGTTGAGCATGCTGCCGATGTTGACGCGGGTGGGCGTAAATTCCGGGCGCAGGTCATAGCCCGTAAAGCGCGGCTCCTTGAGGGTGACGGGTTCCGTCAGGAAGCGGTAGTAGTTCTGCGCGCCTGTTCCCATGAGGGTTTTGGGGGAGATTTTGGCGATGTCCGCCAGGGTTTTCAGGGCCTGGTCCTTTTTCCCCTCGCTGCGGTAGAGCCAGAATCTGGCCGCCATGACCTGCTGTTTTTGCAGGGGCGTCAGGCCGGGGATTTTGAGCTGCCTGTCCACATAGGCATGGGCGGCCTTGTAGTCTTTCTGCCCGCCGTTTTTGCCGGAATCTTCCACCATCCGCTGTACCTTTTCAATGTAGGGCAGGTGCTTGAAGGTGTATTTGAAGTGCATGCCCCTGGTGTCTTCCGGGTCTGCCTTCTTGATTTTTTCCAGAATGTCCTTCCGGGCGGAGGCCGCGTACGGGGGAAGCTGCTGGAGGCCTTCCCCGTAAAGAAGGGCTGCGTTCGCGCCGGAAGAGGCGTCCGCCTTTTCCCACAGGGCATTGGCCTTCTCCTGCTGCTTCACGGCTTCCAGCGCCTGCTTCATGACGGCGGGCAGCGTTTCCTTGGAAACGCCTTCCGACAGGAAGACCATGCCGCCGGCGGGGGAAACCACCTGGATGGCCGGGATGTTCCAGATTTCACCGGGAGGCTTGGGCAGCTTCTTTTCCTCTTCCGTCATTTCCTCCCGTTCGTCCTGGATGCACCAGAGGACGGGTTCCGGGGAGTCCTTGGCCAGGTGCTCCACGGCGCGGGTGACTTCGCGCGATTTGGGGGACCAGTCCGTGCCGGCCCACACGACGATCATGTATTTGTTGACGGTTTTGGCCTCGTCCTTCACGGCGCTGTAGGCCGGGAGGGCCGCCTGGACGGGCGCGGACAGGAGGAGGGCTGCGGCCAGCAGGCCGGGAACGATGTTGAGATGATGAAACATGGCGTTAATGGAAAAGGGTGCAGGGGTTATTTTTCGTAAACGAGGATGTGGCGCAGGTGCATGAATTCCGGCTGGGCGTTCTTGGCTTCCACCTTGATCCACTTGGCCTTGGTGCCTTCCGGAGCGGTGATGACCCATTCCTTGGGCATGTTTTCCGTGGCGGCCAGGGGGAACCAGGTGGCTCCGTCCGTGGAGGTGGAGACCTCCATCTTCTTCATCCGGTCTTCATTGCCGTTGCGCTTGGTGACCACCAGCCCGGCCAGGTTCACGCCGTTTTTCAGTTCCACAATGACGTTGGGGTTCGTTTCCTTGTCCGTATGCTGGGAGCCGCCGCAGGGGCGCAGCAGGTTGATGTGGTCCCACGGGCTGTCCCACTGGCAGGTGGTGGAGCACCTGACCATGCCGTCCGCGGGCACCAGCTTCCAGCCCTGGGGGATGGCGGCATTGACCATGTTGGCAGACGTATCGGCGTCAGAGAAGGAGGCGGCCGCCTTGCTCAGGGTTTGGAAGGCCGGAATGGAGCGGGCCATTTCCGTGGCATAGATGGCTTTGCCGTAGGCTTCCTTCAGCTTCTTGGGATCGGGAGCTTTTCCAGAGGCTCCGGCTTCTCCCATCTGCTGGGCTACCTTGGCGAAGGCGTTGGAGAAGACGTCCGCCTGGCCGTTTTCCACAAAGGTTTTCACGGCCCATTCCAGCGCCTGGCCGAAGTTGGTGCCGTCCCCCGTTTTCAGGTGCGTGGAGAGAACCGTTTCCAGATAGGCCGCCTTTTCCTGCGGATTGGTCAGGAAGGCGGACTGGGAGTCCAGCACGGGCTGGAATTTGACCGCCCAGGAGGTGGGGGTGGTGGCGATGGTTTCATGCAGGTCCCGGAACCAGGCGATCCGGTCTTCGGACGGGATGTCCATCAGGAACTTGTTCTGCACGTCCTTCAGGGCGTCGAACGCGGCAAAGCCGTTCCCCTTGTAGTGGGAGAGGGCGTCCTTGGCGTACACGTACCAGTCGATGGGCTGCATGCCTTCCTTTTCCATCAGCAGGCGCTGAAGCTCCGTGCGGAAGAACGGGTGCAGCGGGGTTTGCTTGAGCGCTTCCCCCCAGGCCTGAATGGCTTTGTCCTTATTGCCGGCGGCTTCGTCCAGGCGGGCCTGCGCGGCCCACAGGTAGGCCTGGTCCGCCTTGGCGTTGTCCGCAAAGACGTTTTCCATCAGCAGGTAGGAGGTGGGGGCCTGTCCGCCGAAGATGTGGTTGTGCATCCCGCCGTCCGGTCCGCCGAAGCCGCCTTTCCATTCCCCGCGCTTCACGCGCACCGCATAGGCGCAGTGGCCGGGCTGCCCTACCGGGTAGGCCGGAATGCCGTGGGCCTGGGCCGCCATGGTGCCAAAGTAGGAGAGGCCGCCGCAGACGCCGCCGATGACCTGCGTGTTTTCCGCGGAGGTGTTGACGTCGCGCCACGGCACGTAGAAGAGGGGGCCCTGGATGGTGTCTCCGAAGAAGTTGTTGCCCGTGTAGGGGGCGGCCCAGCAGGCGTCCGTATAGCGCCGCCAGGGGAGGTTGACGTGCTCATTGCTCCATTCGTAGGATTTGTCGTCCCACGTATGGCCCACGACGAAGCGCATTTCCCACGGGCGCAGCTTGATGAAGCCGGGATGCAGCTTGTTTTCCTGATGCAGTTTCTTGAATATCTGGTAACGGCGCACCGGGTTGCTGTTGGCGGAGTTGGTTTTCAGCTTTCCCGCCATGGGGCCTGTGGAAAAGACGGAGGCAAGCCCGGTGGCGAGGGACTGGTAGTCCCGGAAGTCCGCGCTCCTGCTGTCCGCCTTCCAGATGTCGGAAAGGATTTGAAGGCCCTCCGGGGAGTTTTCCGGAATCAGGCCCGCGCCCAGGTAGAGTTCCATCCATGCCGGGTCATGTAAAAAGGCCTTGATGAAGGCCGCGTCCTGCGGGCTTTTGGAGAAAACGGCCTTCACGTTGTCCGGTCCCGTGACGCGCAGGAGCTCGTGAATGTCCAGCAGGTGGCGGTATTGCTTGTCCTGAAGCAGTTTTTGCTCCGATTTGGTTTGTTCTCCAGCCTTCAGGAGGGAGGAGCGGAGTTCCGTTTGCAGACCGGCAAAGTCGCCCGCGGCTATTTTCTGCGTCAGGGAGGCAGGAAGCTGGCTGGCGGCGGACGGCGCTTCCGTTTCAGGTTCCGTCAGATCCTGCGCCATGCAGACGGGCGCGGCGAGCAGGGCGGTGCAGAGAAGAAGATGTGAAATATTCATGTGGAAAAGCTTGTTTAAGGATAGCAGAAGAAGGGGGGAGGAAGCCAGTGCGTTTTCCGACTTATTACGATGCCGGAACAGTGTTTTTATCATCCGCCGCGAGGCATTTTTCAGCACAAATGGTCGCAGAGCATTTTGACGCCCAGGCCGATGAGGATGAGCCCGGCCCCCGCTTCCAGGTGGAACGTGGGGAAGCGGTGCAGCCGCCGGGTCAGGAAGAAGCCTGCCGCCGTGCACAGGAAGGTGGTGAAGCCGATGGCGGCGGCGGGAAGAAGAACGGCGTGGAGGGTGGGGGTGGTGCCGCACTGGGCAGAGGAGAGATAGATGCTGACGCCCGCCACCAGCGCGTCTATGCTGGTGGCAATTCCCACGGCCAGAAGAGTGGGCAGCGTCAGGCTGGTGACGTGGGGCATCTGCTCTTCTTCGTTACGGTGGTTCCAGCCCTCGCGGATGACGTTGACCCCCAGGAAGGTGAAGACGACAAAGCCCAGCCAGTGGTCCCAGGCCGCAATGTACTGGTGCACGGTTCCCGTGAGCAGGAAGCCAAGCACGGGCATCAGGAATTGTCCCGCCCCGGTGGAGAGGGAAAGCTTGATTCCGTTGCTCAAACGTTTTTGCTTAATGAGCAAGCCGTAGGTGAACGCCACGACAAAGGCGTCTACGGACAGGGCGAAAGCCAGGAATAACAAGTCGGCAAGCGGCATGCTCATTGCGGAGAGGCACTCTAGGACATCCCCCGCAAAAAGCAATTTTTTTGTTCCACGCGGTTTTTCCAGGTTCCGGGTGCATGGGAGAGAGAAGAATCGGCACGTTCCCCATGAGGGACTGCCCAAATGCATGGAAGTCTGTTGTAGAGAGACTTTTCCGTTTTTCGTCAGGAGATTCGCCTATGCAATATTACTCTTTTCAAATGCAAAAACTGCTGAATAACAGCCTTTGCGTGATCGGGGGATCAGTTAATTTGGCGTTGGCGGTTTCTTTTACGCCCAGGTGCAGTAATTCAACGGAATAGCGATTGTCATGAAGAAGATAATGAGAATGGGAAAATTCGTGGTGTTCTCTGTTTTTAGAATTTCCCCTTGATAGATAAAAATTTTGTTTATTCATTAATTTACTCAACGTCAATATTTTAGATTACTTGCATATTTTCTTGCTTAAGAAAATGAATGAGACGGTAAAAAGTAATGCGGCAATAGATGAAAATATAATAGAAAATGTGCTATGGAACCATTCATCAAAACACAGTTCTCTAAGTCCGGAACATACACATAATACGTTGAAGATAGCTACACTAACGAGAATAAATTTCATTTTCAAAGGGTATTAAGCAAAGTAATTTAATCCTGAGGAGTGAAATTCTCAAGCATAAAGGCCTGAAAATGTTTCTGCAGGAGCCGTAAATTTCCCCCAATGATATTCCCGGCGCTACGGCTCCATAAACTGAATGCTGGAAGAGGGACATTTCTTCCGTCCGTCATGCGGTGAAGAAGAAAGGAGAGGATTACTTGCAGTATTTTTTCATGTAGGGCAGCACGGCGTTTGCCCAGATGGCATAACCCTTTTCCGTAAAGTGCAGGTTGTCCCTGCTGATGCCGGGCAGGAGCTTGCCTGCGGGGTCCAGAAAGCGCTTGTTGATATTGGCGTAGGTGGTGCGGGGCAGTTTGCACTGGGCCAGGATGGCATTGATTTTATCATTGTGCTGGCGCAGCTTGTCCTGCGGCCCCGTGCCGCGGGGGAAAATACCCAGCAGGAGCACATGGGTGTCCGGGAACCTGACCAGCAGGTGCTCCACGGCGCCCAGAATGCCCATGGCCGTTTTTTCCGGAGCTTCCCCAGCCTTGAAATGGCCGGTGTTATTGGTGCCGATCATGACGATGCAGAGTTTGGGTTCCGTCTGGGCCGGTATGCCGGAATCCGTGATGCGGTAAATCAGGTTGGTGGTCTGGTCTCCGGAAATGCCGAAGTTGCAGGGATGGTAGGGTTTGAATTCCTTTTCCCATACTTGTTTTCCTTCTCTTTTCCAATAGTCCGTGATGGAGTCTCCCAGGAAAAGGACGCCGCAGGGATTGTTTTTCACCTGTTCCACCTGCTGTTCATACTGCTGCCTCCACCATTGGGGCTGTTCCCGCGGCAACGGGAGCAGGGGGGACGGCAGGTCGGCCGCCGTCGCCATGGAGAGGGAGGCCAGGAGGGAGAACGCAATTGCATGCAAGGTTTTCATTTACTTTCATAGTATACGCATGTTTTTTTTAAACGTTACATGAAAGTTGTGGTCTTTTTCCGCTTCTGCTGTGCGCTGGCAGCTCTTGCGCCGGGGCGTTCCCCCTTGCCAGATTCCGGGGGGTGGTGTAGCTTGTGACGGTATGAGTGAGGTATCCCTGCAGCATGGAATGGCGCGCCAGATGGCCGCCTCCCAGTCCATGCAGGCCGGGATGCAGATTCTCCAGGCCTCCGCTCTGGAATTGAAGCAGCTTCTCCGCCACGCGCTGGAGACCAATCCCATGCTTGAGGAATTGCCGGACGCTTCTCCGGAAGCTCTGGAGGACGGTCCGGACGGAGACGCCTGGAATGAGCGGGAGGACGGCTGGAACGAGTTTACGCCGGAAGGCCGCCCATCCGCGGAGGCCGCCGCACGCCGCGATTTCATGTATGAGTCCGTGGTGGCTCCGGAGTCCCTGAAAACCCATTTGATGGACCAAGCACAGCATTCCGCGCTGACCGGGCGCGCCCGGGACGCCCTGTTCCTGCTGATTGACGCCCTGGACGACCGTGGCTTCCTGACGGAGTCCCCGGAGGAGCTGGAGGAACGGGAGTGCTTCAGTATGCGGGATATGCAGGAGGCCCTGGCCGTACTGAGGGGGATGGACCCTCCCGGCGTGGGGGCGGTGGATTTGAGGGATTCCCTGCTGATTCAGCTTGAGCAGCGCGGCCTGAAGCGTTCGCTTGCCTTCCGCCTGGTCAAACGCTGCTGGCGGGAGCTGGCGGCGCACAAGTATGAGGAGGCCGCGCGCTTGCTGGACGTGGAGCCGGAAGCCGTGGCGGAGGCTCTGGAAGTGATCCGCAGCCTGACGCCGGATCCCGGCTGCGCCTATGCTCCCGGCGGCAATCCCCATCTGCTTCCTGACGTCGTCGTGGAGGAAGGGCCTTCCGGGGTTCTGGATGTAGTCCTCACTTCCGAGTACCTGCCGCGCCTGTCCATGAATGAACGGTACATGGAGCTGATGGCGGAGAGCTCCGGCAGCCGGGAGCTCCGGCAGTACCTCCGCAAGGCCTTCCGGGAAGGGCAGGAGCTGCTGCGCGCCCTGGACATGAGGCAGGAGACCGTGCTGCGCCTGGCCCGCGCCATTGTGCGGCGGCAGAAGGATTTTTTCAGGTTCGGCCCGTCCCGGCTGAAGGCCATGGGCATGGAGGAGGTGGCGGAGGAAATGGGCGTGCATGTCTCCACGGTTTCCCGTGCGTGCCGGGACAAGTACCTGTTGTGCAAGTGGGGAATGAAGGAGCTGAGGGCCTTTTTCAGCGCGGGCGTTCCGGCTGAGGGGGGCGCTTCCCCGGACGGAGCGGGCGCGGAGGCCGTGGCGTCCGGCGCCGTTCAGGAGCTGATGCGGCGGTTGATTGCAGAGGAAGATTCTTCCAAACCCCTCAGTGACGCCAGGCTGACCGCCGCGCTGCAGGAGCAGGGGGTGAACATCGCCCGCCGCACGGTGGCGAAGTACCGGGAGCAGATGAAGATTCTGCCCGCCTCCCTGCGCCGGGGGATATGACAGTCCACTATATTTTTTTTAATGGTTTATTGATAGTTTATTATCAATAATTTATGTCTTGTTCTGCGGGAATGCTTTCCCTGTTTTTATTTCCGGCGGAAGAGGCGGTTGACTGATGCGGCTTTGGTGCTATAGTCCCCGCTTTATCGTGATGCGTACATTTACCTGGCCTATTGCCCTGCTGCTGGCGGGGCTTCTTTTTCAGACGGTGGCGTTTGCCGTTCTGAATACGGTGGTTCCGCTGTGGATGGAACAGTCTGACGCCGCCACCTGGGAGGCCGGGCTGGTGGGGGCTTTTTTCTTTCTGGGGAACCTGGCGGGCACGCTGATGGCCGGCGGGGTGATCCGCAAGGCCGGGTTCAAGGGTAGCTACCAGTACGCGTGCATGTTATGCGCGGCGTCCACGCTGCTGCTGCTTGTGTTTCCCGGCGCGCTGGCCTGGAGCGGCCTCCGGCTGCTGACGGGGATAAGCTGCGCCCTGGTCTGGGTGGTGGTGGAAAGCGCCCTGCTGAGGGCCGGAACGCTGAAAACCCGCGGCATTCTTCTGGCCTCCTACCTGGTGGTTTATTATCTGGGAACGGTGCTGGGCCAGCTCCTCCTGGGCTGGTTCCCCAGCGACATGTCCCTGGTGGTGACGGAGGTGTGCCTTCTGTCCGCAGTGGGCATGATTCCCCTGCTGTTTGCCCGTCTGGAATCTGATTCCGCGGGCGCCCTGTCCTCCGTGCATGTGGAGGTACGGACGCTGCTGAAACGCCGCAGCGTGTTTCTGGGCGTGGTGGGGTGCGTTATTTCCGGCGTGGTGCTGGGAACGATTTATTGCCTGATGCCCCTGTTCCTGAAACACCAGGGCATGAACCACTCCTCCGTGGGGTACTGGATGGCCCTGCTGATTGCCGCGGCCATTCTGGGCCAGTGGCCCATGGGACGGCTGGCGGACAAGTACGGGCGCGCCTTCGTCATGAAATGCCAGTCCCTGCTGGTGGTGGCCGCCTGTGCCGGACTGGTGCTGAAAGGCGGCCTGATGGCCCCCTCCCTGATCGCGCTGGGGCTGGCGGGTTTCTCCCTGTACCCCGTCGCCATGGCCTGGGGGTGTGAAGAGGCCTCACGGGATGAGCTGGTGACCATGAACCAGCTTCTGCTGCTGAGCTACTCCATTGGCACGCTGGCCGGGCCTTCCCTGACCTCCTTCCTGATGCAGCGGTATTCCGACAACTGGATGCCGATGGTCATTGCGCTGGTGGCGCTCTCCTTCATGCCCGTGCTGATGCTGGGCGGCGGCCACGGAAGAAGAAAGCTGTCCCGGTAAAAGAAGAGGGGGAGAAAGAGGCGTCAGGGTTTTTTCTGGTCCGCCGCGGCGTTTTTCTCCGGTTTGGGCACGTCATTGTCCGCCACCTGGTGAATCATGTCCGTCAGGGCGTGCACATAGTCCTCCGTATGGGAATCCGTAATGGCGTACTTGCACAGGCATGAGACCGTGGGGATGCCCAGCGCCGCGTAATGGCGGTCATTGCCCGCAATGGCGGAGGGCTCCCGGTGGAAGGTGGGGGGAGCCTGCTCCCAGGATTTGGTGAAGGGAGTGGCGCACTGGCCCGCGAATTCCTTGCCGCGGAGCGTGGTCATGAACAGCACGGCTTCCTGCGGGGATTCCGGTTCCGGCTGTTTCTGCTCCGCAGCGGCGGCCAGTTCCTGCGGTTCCAGGTTGATCATGCCCAGGATGTTGGCCGCGCCGATGCTGCCGCTCAGGGTTTTGGCGTGGACGGAGGCTCCTGAGGAGGCGGATGCGGGTTCCGCTCCGTTTGCATACGCGACGAAGTAAATGTTGTGGTTGGTGGGAATGTCCTTGAGGCCCCTGGCCGTTTCCAGCAGCAGGGCCGCTCCGCTTCCGTTGTTGAGCCGTTCGCTGGAATCGTAATTGGCCCCCACCACGATGCTCTGGTTGTTGGAATACAGTCCGGGCTTGTAAACCAAGACGTTGTAGATGGCGGTCCCCTTTTTCGCATCCCCTCCGGAAACGGGCTGCAAGGTGACGGCATAACCCATGTCCGAGAAGCTTCCGGCGATGTATTTGGCGGCGGCTTCCATGGATTTGGGCTGCCGGGCGTTTCTGGGCCCGATGTCTTTTTGCAGGACTTCCGTATGCTTTTCCATGCGCGCGCCCAGGCTCCGCGGCGTATCCGGGCTGCCGGAGGAGGAAGCGGGAAGGAGGGTGCAGGAGGAGAGGCCGGAGGCCAGCAGCAGGAATCCGGCGGTCAGGGCGGCGTGTTTGTGAATGCGGGTCATGTCTTACAGGGTTTCAACGTAATGCAGTTCACGGGCAATCTGAGCGGCCAGGGGAATTTTCAGATGGTCCGGCAGGACGCTCCACGTATAGGTTTCCACCTCCAGGTGGGGGTTCAGGCCCGGATGGCTGCGGAGGAAGGCGTGCGTTTTCAGGATGAAATCCTCCGTGCCCCGCAGGGGCGGTTCCGGGGAGGCGTACAGGGGAATGTGGTAATGAATGCGCCATTGGGAATCCCGCGTTTCTTCCGCGTAGTCCCGCCCGTAGGCCAGGGCGTTCGGCAGGTCCGGGAAAAGCATGGTTCTGCCCCGGTGGAGGATGCTGGTCTGGTGGAAATAAACGCCGTCGTCAAACTGGCGGAGGCGTTCCAGGTCTTCCTCCCCGCGTATGCGGCATTCCAGGGCGTTGGAGAACTGCACCTTGCAGAGGGAGATGTTGTTTTCCTCCCAGGCGGAGAGGGTGTCTGCCGGTTCCTCCCGCAGGATGGCGAAGTGGCAGGTGTCATACGTCAGTCCCAGATGGCGTTCAATGAGTTCGGGGCGGCGGGAGTGGTTGCGCAGGCCGTTGAAAAAGCGGATGGCGCCCTCCGTATCGTGGAAATGGCCGAAGGGCTCCGGCTCCAGCCCAAGCTGCATCAGGCGTCCGGTCTGCCTGCTCAGCACGTCCAGGAATCCGCTCATGGCGTCCAAGCGGGAGAACATGCGCTCCTCCTCCGCATGGAACCAGCTGTGGGAGGCGGGGAGCGTGCTGACGGTCAGCCTGTCTGCGTTTTCATCCCCGATGCGGGCCAGGATGCGGAAGAGGTTGCAGGTGTATTCAAAACGTTCCGGCGTGGTCCAGTCCGGCTGGAAAACGTGTTCCTTCACCCGCTGGCCGTGAAAGTTCCCGTAGGGAAAGCCGTTGAGGGTTTCCACGCGCGCGTCGTGTTCGTCCAGCCATGATTTCAGGGCTTCCACGGCGTGCGGCGTTTCCAGCAGTTCCGCTGCCGCCCTGGCGGACAGGCGCAGGCCGATGCCCAGGGGGCGGTCCTTCAGGGGGGAATTCAGTGCGGCCAGTTCCTGCCGGATGCGGGGAACGTGGGTCTGGAGGGCTTCCCGGGTTTCCGCCCAGGATTCGGCGGGATGGATGTTGGTGCAGTAGGAAAGCATGGCGGGGCAGTATGTGCTGGTTTGGGGAACGGCGTTCCACTCCGGGGGAAAATGGTGGAAGATGCATGCGCATGGGGCGTTCCTCAAGCCTACATACGGTTCCGCAGTGAGGAAAAATTTCATGGAATTGCGGCTTTTGGCGTCATTCGGAAGCGTCCTTTCCGGCGGAAAGAATGGCTTTGAAAAGGCTCCGGATATATGGTAGTATCTTTCCGTTATGCGTCCGTTCTTCTTTCTCCTTCTTGGTGTTCTGTTCCACGGGGATGTCCTGCGCGCGGCGGAGGAATCAACGGCCTGGAAATCCTCCCTGATCCGGTTCAGCCGTCCGGCGGAATGGAAGGAGACGCGGCCCCAGAAGGGAACCGGGGACAACTCCTGGGCGAAGGACGCCACGCCGATCGGCAACGGAAGAATAGGAGCGCTCATTTACGGAGGCGTGGAAAAGGACCGCCTGGAGCTGACGGAAATCAGCATGTGGTCCGGAGGTTTTTGCAGTGCGGAAGCCAAGGATAAGGGGCCGGATTCCGTCAAATTCGGATCCTACCAGCCGTTCGGCACGCTGGAAATCACGTATCCGGCAGCAGAGAACGTGCAGGATTATAAAAGGACGCTGGATGTGGCGGAGGCGCTGGCCTCCGTGTCCTACAACTCCGGGGGAGTCCGTTACCGGAGGGAGTATTTCGCCAGCGTTCCGCACCAGGTGGTTTCCATGACGGTGCAGGGGGACAGGCCCCGTTCCGTGGAAGCCTCCTTCCGCTTGGCGACCTTGCATCCTCAGGACAGGATTACGGCCACGGCCGGAGGGGGCAGGGGAATGATTCTGATGCAGGGTTCCCTGAAAAACGGATTGACCTATGAGGCGCGCATTGCCGTTCTTCCCAGGGGTGGAAGTGTCACGGCGGACGGCGGCTCCATCACCGTCCGGCGGGCGGATTCCTGCCGCGTGCTGGTTTCCCTGGCTACGGATTACGTGCTGGACGCTTCCCGGAACTGGAAGGGGGAGCCGCCCCGCAAGAGGAATGACGCCGTTCTGGCCCGTGCGCTCAAGGCGGCTCCGGAGCAGTTGAAAGCCGCCCACCGGGGCGCCTACGGCAAGCTTTACCACCGCGTTTCCCTGGACCTGGGAGAGACGGAGGACGCCACGGCGGAACTCCCCGTCAACGAGAGGCTGAAGAGGTACAGGCAGGCGGTGGACGCCGGAAGGGACGCCCGTGATCCCGATCTGGAGGAACTGGTGTTCAACTTCGGCCGCTACGTCATCCTTTCCTCCTCCCAGCCGGGGAATCTGCCCGCCAACCTCCAGGGCCTGTGGAATTACAGCCTGATTCCGCCGTGGGATTCCGACTACCACAATAATATCAACATCCAGATGTGCTACTGGGGAATGCTCCCCTCCAACCTGGCGGAATGTTATGACCCGCTGGTGGACTACATCCGGGAAATGGCGCCCGCCGCGCGTAAAATCACCCGGGAGGAGAAAGAGTTCAGGACGGCTGGCGGCAAGCCCGCTCCGGGCTGGACGTCCAGGACGGCCCAGAACATTTACGGGGGCCAGGGATTTAAATGGAACAAGCCCGCTTCCGCGTGGTATGCCCTGCATCTGTGGGAACGCTACCTGTTCACGATGGACAGGGAGTATCTGAAAACGACGGCTTACCCGATGATGAAGGAAATCTGCCGTTTCTGGGAAAGCCAGCTCAAGCCCCTGCACGCGGGAGGAAGCAACTTCCGGACGGAGGACAGGAAGGTGACGCCGGAAATAATCTCCCGGGAGTTGAAGGACGTGAAGGAAGGAACGCTGGTGGCTCCGATGGGCTGGTCCCCGGAGCACGGCCCCAGGGAGGACGGCTGCGCGCATGACCAGCAGATTGTCTGGGAATTGTTCCATGATACCGTACAGGCCGCGGAAATCCTGGGCGTGGACGCCGCCTGGAGGAAGGAACTGGCCGCCAAGAGAGACCTTCTGGCCGGTCCCAGGGTGGGGGAGGACGGCCTGCTGCTGGAATGGATGATTGCCCGCAAGCCGGGCGATTCCTGGGACCCGCGCCACCGTCACACGTCCCACCTGTTTGCCGTTTATCCCGGCAACCAGATCAGCCCGGAAAAGACGCCGGAATGGGCGGAAGCCGCCCGTAAATCCCTGCTGGCGCGCGGAACCACGGGGGATTCCCGCCGCTCCTGGACCTGGGCGTGGCGCGCCAGCCTCTGGGCGCGTTTTCTGGACGGCAATAAAGCGTATGAAATGCTTCAGGGCATGATGCGCCACAGCATGATGGACAGCCTGTTCACCACGCATCCGCCCATGCAGGTGGACGGGACCATGGGCATCGTGGCCGGCTTTGCTGAAATGCTGCTCCAGTCCCGCACCGGGCGCCTGCATCTTCTGCCGGCTCTCCCGGAAGCCTGGAAAAACGGGAGCGTGCTCGGACTGAAGGCCCGCGGCAACATTAGCGTGGACATGGACTGGAAGGACGGCAGGGTAACGCAGTTCCGCCTTTCCTCCCCGGTGGCGCAATCCGTCCGGGTGGCCGCCAATGGCACGGAAAAGACGTATGAACTGACGCCGGAGACGCCCGTCAGGGGCAGTTGAGGACCCCCGGTGTCCCTTCACGCCGTTACAGTTGTTTTTCAGCAGGTACAGCCTTGTTTCTGTTGTAAGGCCCCCATTTGCCAAGGGAGTAATGCGTCCGCTGATGCCCGGATGAACAAAAGGGCTTGTGCCTGTAACGGGAAGTCGGGGCATGGAATGAGTTTTTGACATTTTCACAGGCGGATATTAAAATTAGTAGAATGGAAGATGCGCCTTTGAATACGGATTTTATCAATTTAACGGCGGACAATCTGGCCAGTGAACATTTATGCTGCATTATCCGCAGCCGGGCCCCCCATCCGGGCGTTGAAGCAAAGCGGCAATGGCTTGCCAGCCGGATCAGGGAAGGCCACGTCTTTAGAAAGTTAAATGCCAAAGGAGTGGTTTTTATTGAATATGCCCCTCTGGAGACGGCCTGGGTTCCCATCCTTGGGGACAACTACTATTATATATATTGCTTGTGGGTTTCCGGCAGCTACAAGGGGAAAGGGTATGGAAAATTGCTGATGGAATATTGTCTGGCTGATGCCAGGAAAAAGGGCAAATCAGGCGTTTGCATGCTCGGAGCTGAAAAACAGAAGGCCTGGCTTGCCGATCAATCCTTCGCGAAGAAGTTCGGCTTTGAGGCGGTGGATGCTGTCAGTCATGGCTATGAACTGCTTGCTCTTTCCTTTGACGGAACAACGCCGAGGTTTGCGCCGAATGCCAAAAAGGGGAGAATTGAGAGCCGGGAGCTGACAATTTATTATGATATGCAATGCCCCTTTGTGCATCAAAACATTGAGCTCATAAAACGGTACTGTGGAGAGAACGATGTTCCGGTATCTCTCATCAGGGTGGATACGCTGCAAAAGGCAAAGGAATTGCCCTGCGTCTTCAATAACTGGGGCGTGTTTTACAAGGGGAATTTTGAAACGGTGAATTTGTTGTTGGACATTGCCAATCTAAAAAGAATCCTCAAGAAATGAGTTGAGCCGGCGCTTTCATAAATTATTCAGGCTGTGTGGTTGCATCTTCCCGGTGCAAGTCATTCTTCCTTTCCTGCCTTTTTCACTAACAGCAGGCAGGGAACCGATGCTTATTGCGGGTTTCCATGCTCCGCCTTTATGAACGTGAGCGCCCGTTCCATCAAGGAACAGGGGGGGGCCAATGGAACAGCCTGCTTCCTTTTGCCCCTGCAACCGCTGTTCACGCCAATAAAAAACAGGCACGCCTTGCAGCGGCCTGTTTTCTGAACGGGAAATCCGCCCCGGCCTGGAAGCCCGCTGTAAAGGCGGAAAAGCTCCAGGCCGGATGAGGAATGAGTTTTTTACTGAACGATGCCCAGCGGGGCGGTCGTCTTCCAGTCTCCGCGGGTGAAGTCCGGGAACACCTGGGGCATGCCGCCCTGGGCCACGGAGTATTCGGAAAGCTCGGAGACGGAGGACCAGAAGGCGCCTTCGTATACGTTCTGGTCCATCGGTTCGCCCTTGCGGAGGCATTCGATGATGCGGTAAAGCATCACGAAGTCCATGCCGCCGTGGCCGCCCATCTTCAGGGCCAGCGGGCCGACTTTCTTCCAGAGCGGGTGATCGTACTTTTCAAAAATGGGGGCCAGTTTTTCGTTGCCTTCAATCCATTCGTGATAGTTGCCGTTGCCCAGCTTTTCACCGGCCACGCGGGTCGGGAAGCCGGCCAGCGTGCCCAGGGTGCCCTGAATGAGGTTCAGGCGGGAGTAGGGGCGCGGGCTGGTTTCATCCCATTCCACCAGGATGGTGCGGCCCATGGTGGTCTTGATGATGGAGGTGTTCATGTCGCCGCAGGCGAAGTCCAGCTTGTTCCACTTGTGGTCCGCCGGGAAATTCTTCTTGGCATAGGCGGCGCGGCCCAGGGCCGGGCTGGAGAAGGAAACGAGCCTGCCGAAGCAGTCGTCCTTGCGGGCCAGGTTCATGTACTGGGCGATGGGGCCGAGGCCGTGCGTGGGGTAGACGTTGCCGTTGCGCTTGGCGTAGTGGTAGGTTCTCCAGGAGCCGGTGCCGCGGTCCACCTGCTTCATCTGGCCGCGCAGTTCGTGGATGTAGGCGGCTTCCCCGTACAGCAGGTCGCCGATGACGCCCTGGCGCACCATGTTCAGGTACATGAGTTCTTCACGTCCGTAGTTGACGTTTTCCATCATCATGCAGTGCTTCCGGGTTTCCTCGGAGGTATTGACGATTTCCCAGAGCTCCTTGATGGAGACGGCCATGGGCACTTCCACAAAGGCGTGGGCGCCCATCTTCATCACGTCGCAGGTGACGCGGCAGTGCCATTCCCAGCTCGGGCAGACGATGACGGCGTCCGGCTTGACTTCCTTCATCATGCGCTTGTAGTCTTCCGGGCCGTTCGTGAAAATGGGAGGGCGCTTGCCCGTCTTCTTTTCCACCAGCGCCGCGTTGCGTTCCGCCCAGTCCTTGTACAGGTCGCAGATGCCGACGACTTCCGCGCCTTCAATGACGGCCATCTGGCCCACGTGCATGGAGCCGCGTTCACCTACGCCGACGAAGGCCACGCGCACCTTGTCCAGCTTGGGGGCCCTGAAGCCGCCCATGTAGATGGCGCCGGGCTTGCGCGGGGGCCACGTGGTCATGGGACCGATGTTGTTCGGGTCCGGAACGATGATCTTTTTGGGAGCCAGGGGAGCTACTTCCTGGGCGTTGGCGAAGGAACCGGCAGCCAGGGCGCCAGTAGCCAGACCCAGGGTCTGAAGGAAACGACGGCGTGATGATGAATTATCCATGGATGGTAATTATATGGAAGGATTTGAGTCCTTAGTTTGCCATACATACCCGGACTTGAGAATCTTTCTTTCACGGATGGTGCAAAAAATGCATTCTCCTGCGGGAGAGAGGTGCTCCGCGCCGGAGGCGTCAAAAGAGGGGAAGGCAGGCTCCTTCCGGGAGGCGGGCATGAAAAAGGCCCCATTCCTGCCGCAGTGCGGGAAGGACGGGGCCTGTCAGGTGCATCACCCGGTTGTGCCGATGTTGCATGCCGTTGCTTGGGAGTGAAGGGGGGTGAGCGTATCGCTGCACCGCGGTCCGAAGGATCGGCCCTGCATCGGAGGACATCCGGAGAGTGTTGCGTGGTGTCGCCGGCGCTGGCTGTTGTTTCCTTTCCTGGCGACGGGGAAGATCATTCCGTTTCCTGCGGCTTCTGTTCAGGGAACCTTGACGGGGTCCGCATGCCGTGGAATCGGGATCATCTTCCCGGTCGTTTTGAAGTGGTCCGGTTACTGAGCCGTGCCGGCGGCGGGAAGTTTTGACGCGGCAAGCCTGGCATAAGCTTCATTCAGCGCCTTGCCCAGCCTGGGGCGGAAAACGGTGGTGGTCGGCAGCTGCGTGCCTTCCATGTCACAGGAGCGGAGGATGTCGGGAATGGACGGGGCCAATGCACGTTTCATGATATTCATGCAGTCTTCCAGGTCTACTCCGTATTTTTCCTCCATCAGGTTTTCAATACGGTCCGCCATCTGCTCCATCCTCTCAATCTGTTTTTTAGTCAGAATCGGCTGAATGGTCGCGTTCGGGTCGGGGACGTAGCTGGTCAGCATTTCAATGGCCCGTTTCAGGTCGTCCGGCAATTCCGTTGCATTGCCGCTGTTGAGAACCTGAGCCAGAACCTGGTAGCTGCTGGTAGCGTTTTCGTCATAATCATGAATGCCTGAGGCCAGCGCCACGCCTGCGATGCTCTGCACGTAGCGGGCTACTTCCGGGGAATAGTTGCCTTCCACAAACGTGGAGGGAACGTCATCCGCGTAAGCCTGCATGGCGGCCTGGCAGGCGAGGGAACCGACGGTACCCACGCACAGTGTCTTGATGATGGACGAGATGATTTTCATGATTGAAACTCCGGTTGAAGCTTCCCGACTGGAACGGTCCGGTGAACCGTTTGTAGCAAGTGAGACTGTGCAGCCCCTGATTTCGTTCAAAAGTTTTTTTGAATGATTAAAATCATGCGCCCGCACGGCTTCCCTGCCTTCCGGCGGAATTCCGCCTTCCGTAACTTTTCCGCGGCCCCCTGCGGGAGGCGGAACGGTTTTCCTGCATGGAGTTTTTCCTTTCCCTGTGCGTGCCGGGAACCGTCTGCAATTCAGACGGTATGGTGGCGCTGGAGGAATGGACGGGAAGGAGGCGCCCCAGCAGCTTGTGCACGTCCCTGGCTTTTTTGATTTCATCCGGGGAACAGAGGGCGATGGCTTGCCCGGCGGCTCCGGCGCGTGCCGTGCGGCCGATGCGGTGCACATAGACTTCCGGTTCTTCCGGCAGATCGTAGTTGATGACGAGCTGCACGTCTTTCACGTCAATGCCGCGGGCGGCGATGTCCGTGGCGACGAGAATGGGCGTTTCCCCGGAACGGAATTCCCGGAGCATGCGTTCACGCGTGCCCTGGCTCTTGTCGCCGTGGATGGCGGAGGCCGGGTGGTCCTTTCCGGTCAGGAAGGAGGCCAGGCGGTTCGCGCCGTGCTTGGTCCGGGTGAAGATGAGCGTGCGGCCCGGCTGTTCCTGCTGTTCCAGCAGATCCAGGGTAAGGGGCCTTTTTTCCGCCTGGGAGCCAACCATGCAGAGGGACTGTTCCACCCTGTCCGCCGTGGCGGCCGGGGGGGTGACCATCACCGTTTCCGGTTCCTGAAGCAGGGACTGGGCCAGTTGCAGAATGTTGTCCGGCATGGTGGCGGAGAACATCTGGGTATGGCGTTTCTTCGGGATTTTGGCGACGATCTTTTTCAGGGCCGGAGCGAAGCCCATGTCCAGCATGTGGTCCGCTTCGTCCAGAATCAGGGTTTCCACACCGCCCAGGTTGACGGTCTGGCGTTCCAGATGGTCAATCAGCCTGCCGGGCGTGGCTACCAGAATATCCAGGCCGCCGGCCAGCTTCTTGAACTGGGGGGCGTACCCCACGCCGCCGAAGATGACGGCGGTGGACAGGTTCAGCCCTTTGGCGTAGGCGCAGATGTTGTCATGAATCTGCGCGGCCAGTTCCCGGGTGGGGCTCAGGATGAGCGCCCTTACCTGGCGGGCAAGCGGCTTTCTGGGATGTTCTGAAAATTGTTGAATAAGGGGCAGGGCGAACGCGGCCGTTTTGCCGGTTCCGGTCTGCGCCAGTCCCATCAGGTCCTTGTTCTGCAGCAGCAGGGGGATGCAGGCTGCCTGGATGGGGGTGGGGGTCTTGTACTCCAGTTTCTCCAGCTGGCGGAGAATGGGAGCCGACAAGCCAAGCTCCCTGAATGTGGTTGATACCATGTTTATTGATGTGTCTGTGAATGCGCCTCGGCTGCAATGAACTGACGGAATCACGACAATAGTGGAACAAAAAGAAGCCCGCAGGAGCGATACTGAAAGGATCAATACGGAGACGCCCGTATTCCGCCAACCGCAAATGACTATCAAAAATCAACAACCAAGCACCATTCGGCGGGAACAGGGCCATAAAAGCACGGCAAAGGACAGCCGTCAAGAGAAATAAAAACGTCCTGCACGTCATGAATCCTTTTCCGTCAGTTCCGGAAGAGGCTGGAGATGGAACCCGGTTGGCGGCCATCAAGGAGGAACGGCCTGTAGGAGCATGGAGCGCGGCAAGTCCTTGCGGCAACTGGATACTGGATTGAGCTTTAGCTAATTACTTCTTTAAAAAAGCTTGTGCCCTCCTGCGGAATATCAAGTCAGTTTCCGTAAAGGCCTGCGGCTCTCTTGGCACGCATCACAGGCTGTCCGGAGGGATGTATTTCAGCGCTGCAGAAATTTGCGCGCGCCCACGCAGTAAACGGCCCCGGAATACACGGTCAGGATGATGGAGCCCCACAGAGTGAACTGGTACAGGAAATTGGAAGCTCCGGATCCGTGCCACAGGCAGAGCGCCGCAAGCTGGTCCAGGAAGGAGGGCAGGTATTCCGGCGTGTGCGTCCAGGTCAGGGCCAGCAGGGAGGCGATGCAGAAAGCCAGCTGGAAGGCGGTTTTCCATTTGCCGGACGTGCCCGCGGGAATGATGACGCCGTGGTCCTGGGCAATCTGGCGCAGGCCCGTGACCAGGAATTCCCGGCTGATGATGAGAATGGTGACCCAGACGGGGCATAGCCCCACGCCCGTCAGGTAAATGAAGGCGGCGGAAACGGCAATCTTGTCCGCCAGGGGGTCAATGAGCTTGCCGAAGGTGGTGACCTGGTTCAGGCGGCGGGCCAGGTAGCCGTCCAGCCAGTCCGTGCAGGCCGCCAGGATGAAGGTGACCAGTGCGGCCAGGTATCCCCAGGAATACTGGTCCGCGATGCTGACTGCTGCCGTGAAGACGACTACCAGGGCAATCCGTGTCAGGGTAATGGCGTTAGGCAGGTTCAGCATACGCGGTTTATTAGGGAGCAGATGCCGGTCCGTAGCAAGCTTTTTTGCAGGATTCAGGAATTAAATTCCCGGAATGCGGCACACGGAAAAAATCAGACGGAACATGGAAGGGAGAAGAGATGGACGGAGGGCGCGCATCGGGCGTTTTTGCCTTGAGCTCCGGCGGGATGGAACAGGCGGAAGCCTGCGGCATGATGCAGGGAACGGGTTTCTGTAGCGTCGATGGGAAACAGCGTAGGGTAGGGATGGCGGCCTATTCCCCGACCAGCTTGTTGAAGTCTTCCTCGGAGATGACGGGAACGCCCAGCTTGAGGGCCTTGTCCCGTTTGGAGCCGCCGCCGCTGCCTGCCAGGAGGTAGGAGGTGGATTTGGAAATGGCTCCGGTGGCTTTCCCCCCGTGAGCGGCAATGAGCTGTTCAAAGTAGTCCCGCGGATGGCTGAGCGTTCCGGTGATGACGAAAGTCTTGCCGGACAGGGCCCCCGCCGGGATTTCCAGAAGGTTGGCCCGGTAGGACTGGGACTGGGGATTGATGCCCAGGCCGCGCAGAACGTCCATCGTATGGTTCCCCGCTGCGGAGGTGAAAAAGCTCTGGAGGGATTTGGCCGCCGCCACGCCGATTTCGGAGCCATAGCTGAACTTGGCCGTATTTTTGCGCAGGTAGCCCGTTTCCAGATAGGGGGCGGTCAGGCGGTTGATTTCATCCGTCAGTTCCTGATGGCGCTCCTGCACCGCCTCTGCGGAAAGCGCGCCTTCCTTCACCGCCTTCCTGTTTTCACGGGTGTTGGGGTTGGTTTTGGCGGCTTGTTCCATCAGCTCGTCCAGGAGCACGATGTCCCGGAGGTAGGGGGAGTCCGCCACATGCTCCAAGTCCGGGTGCGTGTCCGCCAGCGCCTTGGCGACTACTTCCCCTACCAGGGGAATGCCGAAGGCGATGAGCCAGCGTTCCAGCGGAAGCTCGCGCGCGTTTTGCAGGGCGTCCAGCGCTTTCTGGGCGTTCTTTTCCCCATAGCGGCGCGGTTCCTCCGGCGTGCCCAGGTTCAGGTTGGCGAGCTGTTCCAGCTTCAGGGGGAAGAGGTCCAGCGCGGAGGCAGCCAGGCCGGAGCTTCTCAAAGCTTCCGCCACGGAAGAGCCGATGCTTTCCACATCCAGCGCGGAGCGGGAGCAGAAGTGGGTGATGCCCGACACGGCCTGCGCAGGACAGGTGAAGTTGGTGCAGCGCCAGGCCACTTTTCCCTCCTCCTTCATGATGGGGTTGCCGCACGCGGGGCAAAGGCCCCCCGTGGCTTCCAGAATGCTGTAGGGCCTGGCATCCGCCGGACGTTTGGAAAGGTTCACTTTCAGAACGGCGGGGATGATTTCCCCCGCCTTTTCCACCAGCACGGTATCTCCGATGCGGACGTCCTTCCGGTCGATTTCATCCTGGTTGTGAAGGGTGGCTCGCGCCACCGTGGAGCCGGACAGCAGCACGGGCTTGAGTTCCGCCACGGGCGTCAGCACCCCGGTGCGGCCCACCTGCACGATGATGTTCAGCAGGGCGGTTTCCTTCTGTTCCGGGGGGAATTTGTACGCCGCCGCCCAGCGGGGGGCGCGCGCCGTGGCTCCCAGGGCCTCCCGGGTGGCCATGGAGCTGATTTTAATGACGGCGCCGTCCGTGCCGTAGGGGAGCGTGTGGCGGAGCCTGTCAATGTCCCGCACGGCCTGACGGGTGGATTCCAGGCTGTCCGTATAATACACTGGATCATTGCAGGGAATGCCGCAGTGGCGGAGCATGTCCCAGAAATCCTTTACATTCGTGAGTTCCGGCCCTTCATAGGCGCCAAGCCCGTGGGCCAGGAAGGCCAGGGGACGGGCGGCCACCTGCCGGGGGTCCAGCTGCTTGAGGGTTCCGGCGGTGGCGTTGCGCGGGTTGGCGAAGGCGGGGAGCCCTTCGGCGTCCCGTTCCTCGTTCAGTTTGGCAAAGGCTTCATTGGGCATGAAGACCTCCCCGCGCACTTCCAGCACGGGAGGGGCGCCAGGGGGAAGGGTGAGGGGGACGCTGCGGATGGTGCGGACGTTGGCCGTTACGTCGTCCCCCACGTCTCCGTCCCCTCGCGTGGCCGCATAAGCCAGATGTCCGCCGCGGTACATGATGGAGAGGGCCACCCCGTCAATCTTGGGTTCCACGGAGACGGGCACCGTTTCCGTTTTCAGCGCCTTGACCAGCTTGTTGTAGAATTCCACCAGTTCCTCGTCCGGAACAGGGGCGTCGCGCTGCTCGAAAATGTCGTCAATGGACAGCATGGGCACCGCGTGCCTGATCTGGTTGAAGCCCTGGAGCGGCGCCCCCCCCACACGGCGCGTGGGGGAATCCGGCTCCGCCAGTTCGGGATGGGCCTTTTCCAGCTTTTCCAGCTCCAGGAACAGGGCGTCATATTCCGCATCGGAGATCTCCGGTTCCGCCTGTTCGTAATACAGCCGGTTGTGGCGGCGCAGTTCGGAACGCAGGTAATCCACGCGGTTGCGCACGTCTTCCTCCGTCTTGCCGGGCTGGACGGGGGCGGCGCTTTCCTGCGGTTCTCCGGCTTGGGATCCCGCTTCATCCTTTGCCTGCTGTGACGGCTGCTTGCCGGCCGCCAGGGAAAAAAGGTCTTCCTCCATAAGGAAAATGAGTGGAAAAGAGGGCTATTTGCTCAGTTTGATGACGGAACAGGGCGTTTTGGAGTGTTCGTGCGCCTTGAACAGAACCGTTCCGTTGACGACGGGCAGGGCGGTGTTGTCTCCCAGCAGCACCGCTTTGGAGTAGCCTGCGGGAAGGGAGACGGAGGTTCCTTCCTCGTCCTCGTATCCGGTGGAATCCAGCGGCTGCATGCGGGCGTATTCCGCGCCTTCCGTCAGTTCCTTCATGGTCCCTTCGCTGGGCGGCTGGGCCGGTCCCTTGTCCGGCGGCGGAACCAGGAAGACGAAGATGTCCCCCTGCCGGTTGATGGAGGCGGGCTGGTCCAGTTCCGTGAAGGCCCGCGTGCCGTACACGGCCTCCCCGTTGATCTTGAGCCACTGGCCCACGCCGCGCATGGTGGCGGCCACTTTTTCCGGAACGGTTCCGTCCGCCATCGGGTTCACGTTCAGCAGGAGGTTGCCTCCCTTGGTGACGCATTCCACCAGTTTTTCAATGACGGTTTCCGGAGACTTGATGTTGGTGTCATACCGGTTGTAGCCCCATTTGTCGCTTACCGTCATGCAGGATTCCCAGTCCACGCCGGGATAGCCGCGCCGGGGGATGAAGCGTTCCGGGGTGATGTAGTCCCCGCAGCGCAGGTCCAGCGTGCCGGCCTGGTCCCGGTTCAGGCCGGAATAGGCGTACAGGCGGTTGTTCATGATGACGCCGGGATTGATGGAGCGCACCATGTCCATCAGTTCCGGCGCTTTCCAGCCCCTGGCCCCTTCCATGGCTCCCTGGGAATAATCCCACCACATGATGTCAATGGGAGCGTAACGGGTCATCAGCTCCCGGACCTGGGCGTGCAGGTACTTCTGGTAGGCGGCGTGATCCCGCGGGATGTTTTTTCTTTTAAGCATTTCCGCCTGTCCCGCGGGGTAGCAGAGGTCCGGACAGATGGTGTTGTCATAGGACGGGTGGTGCCAGTCGATGACGGAGTGGTAAAGGCCTACCTTCAAGCCGCGCTTGCGGCAGGAGTCCACGTATTCGCGGATAATGTCCCGGTTCACGGCGCTTTTGGCGTCGTAATCCGTCTGGGCGCTGTCAAACAGGCCGAAGCCTTCATGATGCTTGCTGGTGAGCACCACGTATTGGCACCCTGCGTCCCGGGCAAGCCGGGCCCATTCTTCCGTCAGCCCTTCCTTGGGCTTGAACAGGGGCAGGGCTTCCGCAGCGTAGGAATCCGTGTCCACTTCCACGTTTTTCTGAATCCATTCGGAACCGCCGGGCTTGCCTTTCCATTCCCCGGCCAGCCCGGAATACAGGCCGTAGTGGATGAACATGCCGAATTTGGCGTCCCTCCACCATTCCATGCGACGGTTGCGTTCTTCCGCCGTTTCCTTCACGGCAGCGTGGTTGGCGTCCGCGGGGAGGGGAAGTCCGGGGGCGGCTGCCGAGAATTCCGAGGGAACCGTGGCGGGGGCGTTTTGTTCCGTCCTGCCGCTGCGCAGCCGGGCCGCGAACTGTTCATCCAGGGCCAGCGTGGGCTGCCCGTTCTCCGTAACGATTTTAGTGGCGGACTGCTGGGCCAGAGAGGGAAGTGCCAGGGTGAGGGCCAGGGCGGCAATCGTAGCGATTTTCATGGTTTTTCAGGGTGGTATGAAGCGGGGGAGAAAGATTAAGCCGGTCAAATGACGTCCGTATCCGCGTAACTGCCCAGGATTTTCAGCATGGAGCAGTGCTGTTCCAGCTCCGGGAGGGTCTCCCGTAGGGGGGATTCCTGAATGTGGCCTACGGCGTCTATGTAAAAGACGTACTCCCAGTTGATGACCTTGGAGGGGCGGGATTCAATGCGGATCAGGTTGTTGTTGTGCCGCTGGAAGCAGTTGATGACTTCCGCCAGGGTGCCGGGCTTGTGCTGGATGCGGATGAGCAGGGATGTGCGGTCCCTGCCGCTGGGCTGCGTTTCCTGGCGGCCGATGACGGCAAAACGGGTGGTGTTGCAGGCTTGGTCCTGCGCGTCTTCTTCCAGAATGTTCAGGCCGAACAGTTCCGCGGCCAGCGGGCAGCCCAGGGACGCCGCGCCCATGGAGGCGTTCTCCTTGGCGAGGATGCTGGCCTTCGTGGTGGAGGAGGTTTCCACGAGCTCCGCGTTCGGGAAGTGCCGCAGAATCCAGTTCCGCGTCTGGCCGAGAACCTGCGGATGGGAATACAGGATGCGGATGTGTTCCCGCGGGATGTCCGCCATCAGGCTGTTGCGGATGTTCAGATTGATCTGGGCGCAGATTTTGAGGGGGGAGGTGACGAAGAGGTCCATCACGGCGGTCACGGAGCCTTCCGAGGAGTTTTCCACGGGCACCACGCCGTACTGGGCCTTCCCGCGGTCCACCATGTCAAACACGTCCTTGAAGCTCTGGCACGGGATAAGTTCGCAGCTTTTACCGAACTGCTTGAGGGCCGCCTGGTGGCTCCATGTGCCCTTGGGGCCCAGGTAGGCAATGGTAAGCCCCCCTTCCAGGAAGAAGGAGCAGGAGATGATTTCACGGTAAATGGCCTGGAGGGAGGCCTCCGGCAGCACGCCCGCGTTCAGGCGGTTCAGCTTGCTGAGCAGGGCCGTTTCCCGTTCGGGAACGAAGATGGGGGAATTCCCCTCCTTTTTAATGCGGCCGACTTCATGCACCCATTCGGCGCGGTTCTTAAGCAGCTCCACAATCCGGGCGTCCACCTCGTCAATGGCCAGACGCGCCTTCGTCAGGGCGATGGTCTGTTCATCCGTGTTTCCGCTTTTCTGCTGCCGGGGGGGATTGGCCGGGGAGGCGGAATCCCCGTGTTGAGTGTTCTCCATGTCTCTGTGAAAGCTGTGTGTTTAAAGCCGCGTCAGGGTAGCGGTTCCGGAGGGGCAAATCAAGATTAAAGGGGGGGCTTCTCCATGGCGGATTTTTCTTGCATGCACGCAAGATGCAGGGTAGGTTTGCCTCTCTTTAATATGATGAAAAAAACATTGTTGCCGACTGCCGTGGCATGTTTCCTGGGCGCCGTTTCCCAGATAGCCGGCGCCAGCGGGCAGGCCGTGAACGTTTATGTCTCCCAGGTCTCCCTGTCCTTCCCTGATCCTGCCGGCGTGGATGACATGTTTAACAGAAATAAGGATGCCGTGGAGGTGGTGCTGGGTTTCGTTGCTCCCAAGGGCTGTAAATTCGTTAAGGGCGGTGAGGACTCACAGCTTGAAGTTACGGATGGCCGCGGCGCCAGGACAAAAGCCAAATTCGACAATTTCTTTACCCGTATTGCGGATTCCGGAGCATTTGCCAAACATTCCCTGAGGCTGAAACAGAAACCTGTGTTTCCCCTGAAGCTGGACGGAGTGGTCAACATGAAGGTTTCCGAAGGAAGCAGGACTTTTCCGGGCCAGGAGTTTGACGCGCGGAAGGGTGTCAAATTCAAGGTGGAGGGCATGGAAATCACCGTGAAGGATGCAAAGGACCACGGCAAGGCTTCCGGTGAGGTTGAACTGGAATTCAATGATACGCTCCATGTGGAGGAAATAACGCTGACTGACGCGGAGGGCGGCAAACTGGAGATACCCGGCGTGTCCAAAAGTTCGTTCAGCTTCGGTTCCGTTCCTTCCCGCACTTATACGTACCAAGTAAAGAACATGCCCGCTAAAATGAAAGCTACGGTGGTGGCCAGCAAGGGCGTCAAGGCCATGGATGTTCCCGTGAAGGTGACCGTGGATTTGAATGCTCCGCCCAAAAAGGGGGCATAAGGGAATATTTTTATGTTGGACTGTTTTTTACAAGGGCCGGGAGGCCCTTGTTCCCGGTTGACTGTTTGTTGATGGGACGCGGAGGCGGTTGTTGAGCCTTTGCCGGGAGAATGGGGGCCGCCAAAAAATCGGCGGTTTAGCTCTTGTGCGTTTTCTGTCCAGCCGCCAAGTTAGGTTCCGGCCTTCTTCCTGAAGAACCGTGGTGCGGCGCGCCGCTGAATTCTTTCTTTTCCCGCTCCCGGCAGGTGAAAAACAAATGCAAATTCCTGTTCCTTCGTTCAGCTTTTTTCCCGGCCTTCTCAAGCCGGCATTACCTGCCTGTTTTCCTCCTCTTCAGAATACGCTCCGGCGAATAATCTTGCTTGACCGTTATTTTTTTATTGATAATGATGGGTCTATGAAAAAATCCATCAAACTGTGCTCTGTTGCTCTCATGCTCGCCGGATGCGGTGTGGCCGGAATATTTTCCGCCAGCGCGGATACTCCGGCTCCCAAGGCCGGGGAGGCTGCCGTTTCCGCCGTGGGGAAGGCTCTGGAAAAAGCCGATTTTTTAACCAAGGACAGGCCGAACCCAAAAGCCAAATATTATCTTTTCCTGTATTCCGCCAGTTGGTGCGGCCCCTGCTGCCGGGAAATGCCCCACGTGGTGCGGACCTACCGGAAGATCCGCCAGACCGATGATGTGGAACTGGTGCTGTTTTCCTGTGACAAGACGGAGGAGGCCGCCAAGGCATGGGCCAAGGAGGAACGGATGAAATTCCCCATCGTCAAGCCGAAGAAAGGGAACGGCATTCCCGGTTACAAGCCGGGAGGCTCCATTCCACGGCTGGGAATTGTGGATGGCACGGGCAAGATCATCATCACAGGGCATCCCGCCACGCTTCTGAAAGACTGGCGCAAGTTCTGCAAGCCGGAGGAAGGCAAAAAATAGGGGCTTCCTTTGCCTTTTGGCGCTCCCTCCGCCGTTTCCGAAATACGGAAAACAGGGCCGCTTCAGCTCTGCTCCCCGTTTTTCCTCACCGGGCGCGGCTCCGGAACGGCTCCGTAAAGCCCGTTGGGAAAGAGCTGGAGCCACGGCGTATATTCCGGCGGGATGGGTGCTTCAAACTCCATGCGCTTTCCCGTGCGCGGGTGGTCGAAGCCCAGCCGCCACGCGTGGAGCATGAGCCTGCCGGGTTTCGCCTTCTGCCGGGCGGGTTTGGCGTAAATGGGGTCCCCGATGAGCGGATGGCCCAGATGGAGCATGTGCACGCGTATCTGGTGGGTTCTGCCCGTGTGGAGCGTGCACAGGACCAGGGAGGAATCCGTGGCCGGGTCTGCGCACAGCAGGTCGTAGTCCGTAATGGCGGCTTTCCCGGTGCCCGGATTGACCACCGCCATTTTCAGGCGGTTCACGGGATGGCGCCCAATGTGGGTGAAAACCGTGCCGGAGCTTTGGGAGGGAATGCCCTGGACAACGGCCAGGTACCGTTTTTCCGTGCTGCGGGCCGCGAACTGCGCCGTCAGGGACTGGTGTGCTCCGTCGTTCTTGGCAATGACCAGGCAGCCTGACGTATCCTTGTCCAGGCGGTGGACGATGCCGGGGCGTTCCACGCCGCCGATGCCGGAGAGGTCCCCGCAATGGTGGAGCAGGGCGTTCACGATGGTGCCGTCCGGGTTGCCGGCGGCGGGATGCACGACCATGCCGCTTTCCTTGTTGATGACCACCACGTCTTCATCCTCATACAGGATGTCCAGGGGAATGTCCTGCGGCCGTGCTTCCGCCGGTTCCGGCTCCGGAATGCGGACGGTGATGGAATCACCGCGGGAAACTGGGTTTTTAGGCTTGGCGGGAGTGCCGTTGACCAATACGTCCCCGCTTTTGATCAGGCTCTGGATTCTGGAACGGGAAAGCTCCGGAAGGTGGGCGGCAAGGTATTGGTCCAGGCGGATTTTCCCGTCGGCATCGTCCGTGGTCAGATTCATGATCCGTGGCGTTTGGTCAATGGCTGTAGGCGGAGGGCGGCAGGTCGATGAAGGCATAGTCCAGACCGTAAACGTCCTTGAGCAGATGCCCCAGGGCTTTTACGCCGAACGTCTCCGTGAAGTAGTGGCCGCCGAAGACCAGATTGACGCCCAGTTCATGGGCCATGGGGATGTTCCAGTGGGAACCCTCCCCGGTCACGTAGGTACGGCAGCCGAGGGCTGCGGCCTGGACAAGGTCGTCCCCGGCTCCTCCGGAGCAGATGAAGACGTCGCCAGCCGGGGCATCCGGGGAATCCGCCCAGAAAGTTTGAACGGACGCTCCGAGGACGGTTTCCAGCCGCTGCGCCAGCTCCCGGCACGTGCCGGGGAATTCCCCGTGCGTACCCAGGGAAACGCCGTGGTAGTCCAGTCCTTCATTGGAACATGGCCGGATTCCGCAGGCCTTCGCCAGCAGGGCGTTATTTCCGTACACGGGGTGGACGTCCAGAGGAAGGTGGGCGGCGTAAATCGCCAGGTTCCCGTCCATGGCGGCTTTCAGCTTCCGGTATGCAATGCCGGTAATGGGCTGCATGGTCTGCCAGAAAATGCCGTGATGAAGGAGGAGCAGGTCCGCCCCCGTCTCTAATGCCGCATGGATAGCCTTCTCCGAGCCGTCCACGGCGGCGGCTACCCTGGAAACGGCTCCTCCGTTTTCCAGTTGAAGGCCGTTCAGGGCGCGGGATGCGTCCGGAATGGAATCCACGGAAAGGATTCCGTCCAGAAAAGCGGTAACGGTGTGCAGCTCAATACTCATGCGGGAGGAATGGTCAGTTGTCTTCCGAGAGGCTGGCGCCGAGCAGGCGCACGGCGTCCATGTTCAGGATAAAATAGTTGGGGGATGTATTCACCCTGCCGTAATAAAACCTGCTGTATCCGGCCTCTCCCGCCGGAGCGATTTCCAGCGTGATGACTTTTTCCTCCGTCTCCGGTTCCGGGGCGAAGGTGATGTCGCTGGGGCCGGCCTGGGACTGCACGGGGGACGCCTCCTTGTAAACCTGGAGGATGAGTTTCAGGCGGAAAACGGGATTCTTCAGCGCCTCGTGCGCTCTGGCGTCCGTATAGGGGAGCCAGGTGCTCACCTCCATCTTTTCCAGCTCGTCCAGATAGCGGTTGGCGCGGTTCGGATTGATGTTCAGGGTTTCATCCTTCCCATCCTTGGCAGCGGTCCATGAATCGTCCAGACGGTCGAATTTCAGGATCAGGGGACCGCCGGAGCCGATGCGTTCCAGATGCATTTCCTTGAGGTCGAACCTGCTGAAAGAGAAAAGCATTTTTTTCTTCCAGGCCAGGGCGTCCGTCAGCAGGTCCTTCATGTAGGCGCTGTCCAGCATGACGACGGTGGGCTTGCCGGCCTGGCGGGCGTACCAGGAACCGTCCGTTCCCTTGGAGAAAAACACCGTCACGGGGGGGCGCGGTTCTTCACCGGGCTTGGGCAGCAGGGACATGGTGAGCGTCATCCTGGGATTGTCCAGCCCGTACACGGAAAGGTCCGTAGCCTTGTCAGAGGCGAAGCCGGCCACCTTCCCCAGCTTGACGGTTTTCAGCAGGGAAACGAGATGCTCCGGATTGGCCTCCTGGTAGCGGGAGCCTTCCGCCGTGTACAGCCAGGTGGGCTTGATGCCCTTTTTCTCATCACCCTGAATAAAGCGGGCGATGGTGGGGTAATCCTGAAAACTCTTGCGGATGGAAAGCCCGGTGATCTTGTAATCCCCGATGTCCGTCAACTGCTTGGAGCGCAGAAGGCCCAGGTCCAGCGGAATGTTGCGCACGCCGGGCACCTCCTTGTTGGTCTCCGTCGTCTGCGCCAGTTCAAAGACGGCCTTGCGGTCGGAAACGGTGGCCTTCACCAGTTCGGACAGGCTTCCGTTGTCGGAAGGGGGGTAAATGCGGAGCGTAACGGGCTGTTCCTCCGTTTGCAGGGATTTGCCGTCCTCCGTGGGGAGGCCTGTGAAATTCCTGATGGAGACGGAGGTGATCTGGTCGTCCGTCATGTCCGGCACGCTGGTTTCCTCCGGATTATACACGCGCACGGCGGTCAGCTTCTGGAGCGTGCCCAGCAGCACGTCCATCATGGCCGGGTCCGTATCCAGGGAAAGGGGGTACGTGATTTTCCAGGGGCTGCCGGGAGTCTTGCGCTCCAGGGCGATGCGCTGGCCTCGGTTGTTGATTTCAATGGAGGCGGGCATGGCCGGATGCAGGAGCAGGGGGCGGTGGTCCCGGAGCTGGCGGATGCCGGACTTGAACAGGGGCAGGATATTGCCGGTGCCCACCAGGATGCGGGTGTCCCGCCCGTAGAAATCCGTCTGCATGTAGGTGGTATCGTCCGTGGTCTTGTTCTCCGGATCGTCCACCAGCCAGGGAGCGAGGGACCCCAGCGTGTAGCGGGCCACGGTGGAGGAGCGCTTGCCGTCGTCGCTCATCTCCTTCAGGGTGATGGTGACGGGCGTCGTCTTCACGCCGAACTCCTTCAGGGAGGCGGAATCAATCTTGTGCAGGGGCAGCGCGTCCACGATGCTGGTGGAATATGTGTACTGGAGGATGGCCGCCGCCGCGCGCGGGTCCATGCGGTCGTTCCACGGCTTCTCGCACCACCAGACGCCGTTGGGCTTGCGGCGGAACTCCGCAACGTCCCCCATGCAATTGATGCGCATCCAGGAAACCTCGTTCATCTCCTCCCGGGTATAGGGGAAAAGCCGTTCTCCGGAACTGAAGGCGGTGCGCCCGATGATGCGGGACAGGTTGCCGTCAATGGTCAGGAGCACCGCCGCGCCGATGGCGGCGAGGGTGACGAGGATAAGAAGGATGAAGCGGAATGTGCGCATGTGCTTCCGGTGATGGGCGTGGTGGAGTTAATGGCGGCGCGTGTTCCAGATAATCAGGGCAATCAGAAGCGCCAGCAGGGGAAGGCCGATGTTTGTCAGGAGTTCCAGAATGCCCAGGGCGTTGCGGTCCAGGTTCAGCTTCACGGTCAGGTCATGGCGGGAGCCGAGGCCGCGCAGTTCTTCACGGTCCGTCATCCAGCCGACCAGCGTGCGCATGAAGTCCCGCTGTTCCGGCTTGATTTGCCTGGGCTGGAGCAGGTCCGTATTCCCCAGCAGCACCAGGCGCCCGGTGGTCTTGTTCTGGTTTACGTCCCCGGCGTTCCCGCGGATGAGGGCCGCGCCGATCATCAGGGGCCCCGGGTTGTCTTCCCGCGCGTCAAACTGGGCCGGGAACTGGTTGTACTTGGTTTCCCCGTAATAATCCTCCGTAGTCACCAGCAGGGGGTATGGCGTGATGCGCTTCTGCTCCATGGCCGCGTTGTCGGAATCCAGGATGAGGGAAATGCTCTCCCCTTCCAGCCCGGTGCTGGAATTCCAGAATTCGCGCGTGCAGTTCAGGGAGGGCGCGAAAATGGCGTTAATCTCGAAAACGGAGCGGTTGCCCCTGTTGCGGAGCATCACGCGGTCATTCTGTGGGCGCAGGCCCTGTTCACGGAGGAACCGGTAAAGCTGTTTGGGCGTATCCTGCTGGGGTTCCAGCATGACCAGGATGGCGGCGTTCGGGCGCGCCCAGTACCGCTGGAGCACTTCCGCCTCCTGCGGGGACAGGTCGTACTTGGAGCCGATGATCATGAACCCCGCGGCGTCTTCCGGAATCTCCTTCAAGCCGCTCATGCGGATGGGAACGAGCTGAAGGTTGACGGAACGGCAGATTTTCCCCAGCGTGGTGAAAATGCTTTCCTCCTGGCTGTTGCTCAGCGCCTCGTTGAAATTGCTCTTGTCCGCCGCAATATACATCTTGCGGGGTTCTCCATTGGCCGCCCCGTAAATGCCGGCGGTCATCATGTCTTCAATCTGGAGGGCCACCGCCTTCATGCTCTTGCCGTCCGGGCTGGGGGCGTACACCACGAAGGCGTCTCCGGGCAGGATGCGCACGTGGGCGGCGTCCGCCTGGGTGCCTTCAAACGTCTTGAGCGCTTTTTCCGTGTCTTCCCGGGCATCGATGATGACCAGGTTCTTCTTGAATTCAATCCCGTAAATGTTCGCAATCTCCCGGGCCTTGTTCGGCTGGCGGAGGGGGTCCACGTACTCCACCTTCACCTTCCCGTTGGAATAACGTTCGTACTCCTCAAGCAGGGAGCGCATGCGGGTGTAATTCTGCGTGGTGCGCAGGAAGGCGAACGTGATCTTGACGGGCGTCTTGCGGTTCTGGATTTCCGGAGATTTCAGCATGTTGATGCTCTGCTGGGAAATCTCATAACGCTGGTCTTCCGTCAGGTCCCGGCGGTAATATTCGTGGCAGCCCACGTAATTCAGGCATACGACGATGAGGAACAGCAGGAAAAGCTTGATCCAGGTCATCCAGGGGCGTCTGACCTTGCGGGCGGGAGGGAGGGGGGATTCCGTGGCCGCGGCGGGGTTGTCTGGTGCTTCGCTCATAGATAAAAATGAAAAGGGGTGAAAGGGAAAAGGCGGGGTAGATCAGTGCTTCCAGCGGCGGTGGTCAATGATGCGGATGGTGACGGCCAGCGTCAAGACCGTCATGGTCAGGTAAAAGACGACAGGGCGCGTATCAACCAGCCCGGCGGAAAAGCGGTCCAGATGTTCCGAGCAGGACATGTAGTGGAAAATCCCCGCTGCGGGGAATTCCCCCCATACCACGGGAATAAGCCCCATGAAGAAAATCAGCACCAGCAGGCCGATGGTGATGATGCCGGAAATGATCTGGCTGCCCGTCAGGGACGAGGCGAAAATGCCGATGGCCGTGAACCAGGCGCCGACCAGCAGCAGGATGGCGTACGCCCCGGTCCAGTCCGCCAGGCGGTAGGGGAGGACCATGCCCGCATCATACCCGTAAATCCACTGCACGATCAGGTTGGACCAGTCCGCCAGAAGGGGGTACAGCAGCATGGGCAGCCACAGGATGATGTAAAAGGCGTATGCGGAGAAATATTTGCCCAGGACTACCTGCCATGTCTTGATGGGCGTGGTCAGCAGGGATTCCAGCGTTCCTGTCTTCTCTTCCTCCGCCAGGGAACGCATGGTAAGCAGCGGGAAAATGAACAGGAAATAAAACCAGAACATGGGGGAATGCAGGATGAAGAACAAAATGCCTTCCTTCTGCGGGGCCAGCTGGAACGCCTTCAGCGTGCCGGACAGGGAAACGCTCTGCAGGGCCATGACGAAGGCCAGGATGACCCATCCGTACGGGGTCATCACGTAGCTTCTGAGTTCTTTTCTGAAAATGGTAAGTACCGGAGACATGGGGAGAAAAGGAAAATGCGGGGTGGTGGATAGAGAGGGAGAAGAAACGGGCGGTTAATCTTTACGGGTCATTTCCACGAACACCTCTTCCAGGGTGGGGGTGTGGCGGTAAATATGGCGCAGGGGGCAGCCCTGTTCCGCAAGGAGGCGCGCGGCCTTCTCACGGGTATCCGTTCCGGCCTCCGCGCGTACGGTCAGCGTATGCCAGCCATCGGCGTCCGTGCCTTCATGGATGACCTTCTTCACGTGTTCCAGGCTTTCCAGCTTCTGCGTAATCAGCTCCAGATCCCCGCGGAACTCCAGCGTAATCTTGCCGGCGGCGCGGAGGTTGGCTGTCAGGTTAGAGGGGGTATCCGCTGCCTTGATGGTCCCCTGGTCAATGATGATGACCTTGTTGCAGATCATCTCCACCTCACTCAGAATATGGGTGGAAAGAATAATGGTGTGGTTGGCCGCCAGCCCCTTGATCAGCTCGCGTATCTGGCGTATCTGGTTAGGGTCCAGGCCGTTGGTGGGTTCGTCCAGAATCAGCAGGTCCGGTTCACCCAGCAGGGCGTCCGCCAGGCCCACGCGCTGTCGGTAGCCTTTGGAAAGGGTGCGGATCATCTTGCGGCGCACGGGGTCCAGGCCGCATTGCTCCACGACCTTGGAGACGGCGGGCCATATTTGCTTGGAAGAAATGCCTTTAAGCCTGGCGCGGAACTTCAGGTACTCCGTCACGCGCTGGTCGTCGTAAAGAGGCACGTGCTCCGGCAGGTAGCCCAGGTGCTTGCGCGCCTCCAGAGGATTTTTAACGATGTCGAATCCCGCAATCGTGGCGGTCCCGGAAGTGGGGGGCAGGTAGCCGGTCAGCATGCGTAAAGTTGTGGTCTTGCCTGCGCCGTTCGGCCCCAGGAACCCTACGATTTCCCCCTTTTCAATCTGGAAGGAGGCATTCTTTACCGCTTGAAAGCGGCCAAACTCTTTGGAAAGCTGGTCGGCGTGAATCATGGAATCAATGGGAACAGGGTGATTCTAATCCAAACCGCTCCCGTCTCAAGCTTATTCTCCCCTGTGCCGCGGAGACGCCGCCGCCGCTTGAAAAGCAACACATGCTGAAAAGGAACAGCGGCTGTTCCAACATTACTGGGGAAGGGCTGCCGGGAAGGAAAATCAATCCTTCAAATCCTCCTCCAGCCGCAGGACGATATCCCGCACGCGCACGTCCTCCTCCATGCGGGAGGCAACCAGCTTGTTGGCATGGATCACGGTGCCGTGGTCCCGGCCTCCAAAGGCCTGGCCGATATCCTTCAGGGAGCATTCCGTCAGGCGGCGGCTCAGGTACATGGCAATCTGCCGGGGAAAGGCGATGCTGTTGGGGCGGCGCTTGCCGGTCAGGTCGCTCACCTTGAGCTCGTAAAAATCCGCCACGCGCTTCTGGATGGAATCCACGGTCAGGATGCGGCTGGTTTCTTCCCGCAGGATATCGCGCAAAAGCTGCTCGATCTTGGCGATGTCCGGCATGTCCCCGGACAGGGAGGTAAAGGTGGCTACGCGGAGCAGGGCCCCTTCCAGGCGGCGCACGCTCTTCTGGATGCGGCTGGCGAGGAACTCCAGAATCTCGTCAGACACGTTCATGCCGGCCCGGTCGCGCTTGCTGCGCAGGATTTCCAGCCGGGCGTCATCATCCGGAAGATTCAACTCCACCGTAAGGCCGGACTCCAGGCGTGCCGCCAGACGGGAATCCAGGTTGGAAATATCGCATGCGGCGGCATCGGCGCAAATCACGATCGTTTTGTGGGCGTGGAATAGCTCGTCAAACGTATGCAGGAACTCTTCCACCGTCTTCTCCTTGCCGGAAATAAATTGCACGTCGTCCACCAGCAGGACGTCCGCCTTGCGGTACTTGCGGCGCAGCTTGGCGAAGCTCTGCCCGTTCTGGGTGCGGGACGCGTCAATAAACTCATTGGCGAACTGTTCGCCCGTGACGTACACCACATTCGCGGAGGAATCCTGGTGAAGCACCTCATGGCCGATGGCCTGGAGCAGGTGCGTTTTCCCCACGCCGGACTTCCCGTACAGGAAAAGGGGATTGAACAGGGCCCGTTCCGACTGGGCGATGGACAGCCCTGCCTGATAGGCAAAGCGGCTGTCTTCATAAACTACGAACGAATCGAACGTGTACAAATCATTCAGGCATGCCCGGGTTCCCTGGCTGCGCTGTTTCTTTGCCGTGGCGGACGGGGAATCCGCCGCAGGCGACGTTTTGGAGCGGGAGGAAGCCTTTTGTGGTTGGCCTTCGGCGGCCGGCAGGGATGCCACCTCGTCCGCGCAGATGAACTTCACCTGGCGCTCCGTGCCCAGGGCCAGCATGGCGGCCTGCTTCAGCTCCGGCGTATAGCTGTTCTCCACCCAGAGGGCGGCCATGGGATCGTCACACACCAGCGTCAGCGTCTTTCCGGAATCCTCCAGGAGGGAAAACTTGGGAAACCACAATCCATACACCTCCGGAGACATGATTGTTTGCAGGGCTCCCGTGATCCTGGACCAGGTGGCTGACAATTCTGATGGTGGCGTCATTGTTGTGGAAATAAAAGATGTTGCTGGTTATAAACGGCCGTGAGGCCTTCCGTCTCGCTACGAGGCCGCCCGCGGATGGAACCGGAATGGGGTTCATCCACAGCCGTGACAGCTCGTGGCGTCCATCGGGATGGAGAAGGCGAACTCATCCGCTTTCAGCTCGACACCCCGGTCGACGGAAGCGCCAAAGTACTGATTTGCGCCTGAGGAAAAAATATCTTTTTGAAGCAGCGTGAGTCATCGTTCCGCGGCTCTACGTTCCACGGGGGTTCCACACCAAAAAATATTTTAGTCTTGCTTCCTCCAATAATTTAGTCCTCCTGAGTATATTCTTTGAATGACACTATAATTATTTTATTATCAGTGAATTACTACTTTGTTACTGGAGTGTGTGACGAAAAGGAAACAATTACGCCGCCGTAAATCAAGCACTTACAGGCACCGGACCAGAAAGCCCCAGAGAGGTTCCGGAAGAGGGCTGCCGGGATGGTTGACAAGAGGCGCCGGGAAACCTAACGTAGGCTGCATCATGGAACAGATGGGACAATCCGGGGAAACATGTTATTCCCTCTGCCGGGGCAAATTTTTGGAGCTCTTGAAAGCAGGAAGGTGGGAATACGTGCGCCGGGTCAATGCCAATGGAGCCGTCATGATCGTGGCCGTGACGGAGGACGGCGAATTGCTGCTGGTGGAGGAATACCGGGTTCCCCTGCATGCCCTGACCATCGGACTGCCTGCGGGCATCTCCGGAGATGAAGGGGAGGAAAGCACATTGCAATCCGCCCGGCGTGAGCTGGAAGAAGAAACGGGGTACCGGGCGGATGCCTGGACGTATCTGTTCACGGGGCCTTCCTCCCCCGGATTGACCACGGAAATGGTATCCTTCTACCTGGCGGAAGGGCTGCACCAAATATCGGAAGGCGGCGGGGTGGCTCATGAAAACATCACCGTGCACCGCATTCCTCTTCCGCTGGTGCATGGCTGGCTGATGGACCAGACAGGGCAGGGAAAAGTGGTAGACCCGAAAATCTTCATGGGCCTCTATTTCCTGTCCCGCTCTGTAAATGGCGTGGGACTGGAGGAGTAATGACGCTCTGCGCCGCAAGTGTCCGGACGCAGGAAACGGCCTGGGCGGCAGGCTGTGTGAAACGGTTGGAGGAAAAGAACGATTCATCGTCAATGATTTTTCTGGATGGAGAAGCGGGCTGTCGTGATAAAATGCTCCTGACCCATAAAAAAATCTGGACATTCTTTCCAATCCGGGCTAAATATCTCCCCGCTTTCCAGCACCAACCACTTAACGGCAGGGTAGCTCAGTGGTAGAGCAGAGGACTCATAAGCCTTTGGTCGGGTGTTCAAATCACCTCCCTGCTACCATCTTCAAAGCCCCTTAAATCCAACGGTTTAAGGGGCTTGTTACTTTAAGAGTATATTTTCAAATCCATGCTAGAAAACCATGAAAAAGGGTATAATATGGTCAAAAAAGTATGCACAATTATGCACAGCTTGGTTGACGATTGGAAGCCCTCTCCATGCACTTCCCGCCCTGGTAAATCGTGGCGTGTTGTCATCCCTGCGCGGATCTCCCACACGGGGAAACAGACCTCGAAATACTTCACCACAAAAGCGGATGCAGATGCCTTTATTGCGGACCAGATCCGCAATTTGAAACGTTTTGGAACGGTAAACGGAAAAAGTATTGATATTGACGCGTATAAGTGGAACACGGTTGATGAAATACTGTCAGAAATCGGGGTTACACCTTTAGAGGCCGCTACTCATTACGTGGCGCTTGTGAAGCGCGCGGGCTCGGTGGCAAAGCTGGGAACTTTGGTAGAAATGGGGCGCGGGGTGGCGCCGCCGGATGCGGATATGTCCCCCTCCCTCCGGGAACTTGCCACCACGGCCAGCACGGCCAAAGCGCACAATAGCCGCGTTACGGTCATATCCCGGAAAACGCGCCTGGGACGCCTAGAACGTCTTTGCCCGGACTTGGTGGCAAGACCTTGCGCGGCCATCACGCCGGCAATGATCCGGGACGCCCTGGACGTTTGCCACGCCGGCCACCCTACAAGCTGGAACAACCTGAAGCGCGAGCTTTCTACTCTGTTTAACTTTGCCATCAAGCGCGGCTGGATCATCAAAAATCCCGTGGATCCCATTGACAAGCTGCCCGTGCAGGAAACGGAGATTGTGGCCCTGACGCCGGAACAGTTAATTGCCCTGTTCCGGGCATGCTCGCCGCCCCAGGAGATTGACAAGAAGGCGCCAGTGTATCAGCGCCGCGTGGCAGCCCAGGATACAACGGACTTGCGGCTGTATGTGGCCCTGGGGGCGTTTGCCGGGATCCGGCCCTGGGAACTCACGCGGTTGACCTGGGCGGATATTTCTTTGGAAGACGGCGTGGTTTCCGTCCGGGCCAAGCATTCCAAGACCGGCGGCGCCCGCCATGTGACCATTCAGCCCGTGCTGAAGGAGTGGATCCAGGCATGCCGGCCACACAATGCCGGCCCGGAAGATCCCGTGATCAATCCGGTGGACCTGAAGACGCGCCTGTTTGCCCTCCGGACGCGCGCCGGCTACTCCCCGGAAAACCCCTGGCCGCATGACTGTTTACGGCATTCCTTTGCGTCCTACTCCATGAAAGCCGGGCACGATCTGAACCAGTTGAGCAATGACATGGGGCATGTCGGAATTTCCTTATTAAAAACACGTTACCTCAATATGCGCGGCCTGACTAAAGATTCCGCGGCCCGTTACTGGTCCCTTACTCCGGAATATCTGGCCACCCACAGCAAAAAATCCGGCCACACATCTTGACCGGATAAAAAAGGAGGATCCCGGAACGGAATCCCCCTTGAATAACCGGCTTACATGCGCGGCTCGGAAAGGATAACTACATTATATTGTGAAGAAACGGCATCTTCCCGGCGGCCAAACGTGAAGACGCGGCCTGAACTGTCCACAAATTGACGGCCCTTGAGTTTCCGGAGTTGGTGCCCCATGCTCTGATTCTGGTTTTTGCCGCTGCAAATAATGTCTACCAGCCCCAGGCCCCCGGCCACTCCCATCACATCATCAACCGTGTAAAGGTGTGTCAGTTGCGTATGAGGAATTTCCGGCGTTTCCGGCTGGATCTTGTCCGCCAGGGCCACCAGGAGCCGTTCCAGTGCGTTTCCGCGCACGTCCCCCCCGTCCGTGGTGGCGGGCCGCTTGGTAAACGGAGAAATAAAGCCCGCCGTCATGACAATGGATCCTGCCACTTCCGCGAATCCCTCAAAGGACGGCATGGCGGAAGAAGAGCACACGGCTGGGCATCCCTGCTCGTTCCAGTGCCAGACCAGGGACCACAGCGCCACCAGCATTTCCCGGCGCCATTGCGGACGGCTGAATACTTTTTCCGTCAGGGGGTTCTGAATATTTTTATCGATGGATTTGCAAGCGTCAAACAAGTCAATGATTAAGCTTCGGCGCTCAATGTCCGGCGTAACCGTCAGGTTGTTCCCGGTACTGATGATCTGCATGCGGTTGGCCCCGCAAAATTCCGTGTTGCCCCCTAAAACACGGTCAGAAATGGCCTCACTGGTTGCATACTGGTTAAGCGTGGTGCTGCTTAAATTGATCAGGTCATCAATCAGGACATACGGTGCCCCAGAAATCAGCTTGGTAAATAACAGCTTTTGAAGGGCCGCATCATCTTTCGGAAATGGAGTGGCATTAGGGATGCCATAGATGGGGCCAAGAGCAAATTTGGCAAGCAACGTCTTACCCGTTCCCGGCTGGTTACCAATAATCAGAATCATGGGCTGGCGGCCTATAAGATGCCGGCAAAACTGTCCGATCATATATGCCATGAAGCAGGATGCAGACCGGACGTGAGTCATAGGCCCGGCGGCCTTTTCCGCCCATGGGAAGGATGCCAGGGCCTTATTCAGCGCCCGCAGAACCGCCGGAACCGGGTACACCTTGCTTGAATCCCATTCTACGGTTTCCGCGCTATAGATGCGTGTGGCCGGATCATAGCCGGCGGGCAGGATCCGGAGGAAGCGTTCCCCCTTTGGTCCCACCCCCCAGGCGGGGAGGCGGACGGGCATGATTTCCGTGATTTCCGGCACGGATGCACGCAAGTAATCACTTGCCAGGATTTGATCCGCAAGGATTTTTCCGATGCTCTCTACAGGTTTTTTTTCGCCGGCGGAAAACGTCATAAATTGTTCAATCCATGTCGTAAACCGTCTAGCATCCATGGGCCTTTTTTCCAGTTCCGTGATTGTTTCCCCGTCCTGGTTTACACTTTTAATGGTGTTAATGGTAATATATTCTTCATGATAGCGGTACATTGCCCCGTAGGGCAGGTTATCCGCTACCGCCTGGGCGATCAGGCTCGCCATTTGATTTGTCCGGATGTTAGGGCGGCTGTCCACCTGCACAGGCGCCGTTCCCAGGATCTGCGCGGTTGTCAGGTCACTCATTTTCCTGCCTTTCTGTTTTTACGGGCGGGCATGGTCAGGATCGGCACGCCGGAAACCGCGGCGGGATTGAGATAAAGTAATTCCTGAAGCCGCGGCTTATCGTATTTAAAATATGTACCGTTTTCCCCGGTGGCTCCGTGCCTCATGCAGCCAGGGAGGCGGGACAGCCGCACGGGAGTAATAGCCGCGGCGTCCGCACCCACGGAAGACAGGCGCAAGACGTATTCCGCCTTGATCGCGTTGAATTCTTCCGGGGTGGCGGCGGAAACTTTGACCAGGGCATGAACGGATTTTCCTCCGCTGGTGTACACGGCAACGATTGGATCCGCGAGTTGCACCAGGATTTTCAGCCAAACGTCCGCCGTTAAAACGTCGCTTTCCAGCACCAAAAAAGGGAAGGAGGTGCAGCATGCAGCATGCCGGCGCCCCGGCATCAAATTCCCCATGGCATCACGCTTGCCAGGGTTCGGCTCCCATTTGCCCGTGATAGGAGCCGTTAAGAACCAGACGCCGCAATCCCCCCCGGCGGGTAGCCTGGGGGCTTTCACGGCCTCAACGCCGGGCCTCCGGCCCAGCTTGTAAGCGCCGTCCCCTACCACATACATATATTGTCCCTGGGAGGCAAAAGTTGTGAACACCAGGATCCGGGAGCCGGCAGGGTAAAGCTCATTCAGGAGCAATTCCCCCCAGGCGCGGGGATTGTCCGGAATTTCCACTGGACTATGAACCTTCAGCCAGTCAACCGTTATTTCTTCTTCCACCCTGGCCGCCAGGGCCAGGGCAAGATCTTCATTTAGTGCTTCCGCCTTTATTTTGAGCGCTTTTGGCGTTGCGGGCAAGGGGCGCTGATATTTTGGCGCCGGCTTGCGGGTGCTGCGGGTGCCGCGTTCCTCTGCGCTGATAGCCCGGTAAAGTATCCTCATAAAGTCATCACGGGCGGCTTGGCAGGAATTATGAAAGCAATACTCGTGCGGCTTCCCTTCACCGTCAAACCATATTCGCCAGTCTCGCGGGCCGCTTTGCGTCGTGTGCTGTGCAGCGCCGGGGCAGGGGGCGCACCCGTCCTCCCCGATCGGATACCCTAAAATTTCCTCCGCTATTTCTTTGTGTGATTTCATGCAAATTTAAATAATGACAGTTGGTCTGGATAGTTCATCCATAGGCATTCCACCCGTTTTTTCCCCATGCCGGCGCGGCCTCCATAGCTAACTTTGCACCACCCGGAAAGAGTGTTGTTGTAAAGCTCGTTATCGTACCCGCACAAGATTATTTTTCCCCGGCAATCCAGCACCAACCGCAGCAGGGCTTCATGCTGTTCGGTTGTGAATTCGTGCGTGTAGGATCCTTCACGGGTGCGGGTGCTTTGCAGATATGGCGGATCAATGAAATGCAGGGTTTCCGGGCCGTCATGCCGCTTGATCAGTTCCAGGGCGTCCCGTTGCTCTATGTACACGTTCCGGAGGCGTTCCACGGCCATTTCCAGCGTTTCCGGAAGGTTCTTCCAGTCAGCCGCCACGGTGGGCTGACGGTTCCGGCTCACCCGGAAGCCGGAAGACGCATCCCTGGACGCATCATTGGCAATGCCAAACCAGGAGCGCACCAAAAACCGGCGGGCCCGCTCCACGGGATCCTTGACAGGCTGGGAATTATTCAATTCCTCTCGGCTAAACGGCGTAAGCTTTACGGCGTTAATCAGTTCCAAAGTACGGCCGTATCTTAGAACACGGAAAAAATTGACCACTTCTCCGTCCAGGTCATTATAAATTTCCACGGGGGCAGGGGCTTTATTCAGCAATACGCCGGCGGATCCGCCGCACGGTTCGTTATAACAAAAATGCGGCGGAAAATGCTCTATGATTTCCCTGGCGTATCGGTTTTTTCCGCCTAAATATCGCAGCACAGCTTTCATAACCATTTGATGGTTGTTTGTTTATTATAACCTTTGATCCAGTGGAACCAGGCGTAAGCAACGGCTCCACTATTAGCCTGGGAAAAGTCCCCGTTTTTGGCGCAGGTGCGGCGTTCTGAAAATACCCACACATCCGCCGGTGGCGCTACGTCGTACAAACGGCGCCGGGCCTTGCCCTCCAAAAATTGGAGGCGCAGAAGCATCCAGACATTGGCGCCGGGTTGAACGTAGGCAAGCGCACGGTCGACAAATTCGAGGCCGGTTGTGTAGGGAGGATTGGTGATGATGTCCACATCTCCCGCGGGGCTGCCCTCGAATTCCCAAAGGAAATCCCACTGTTGGGAATCAGGGCATCCCCGGTCAACTATGTCAGTCGCATACACGTCATACCCGCGCTCCCGCAGGACATTGACGATATGCCCCGCACCGCAGGCCGGTTCCCATACGCGGCGCCGGAGGGGTGCCCCAGCGTTGAGCAAATCCCGCACCATGTCCGGGTGCGTGGCGTAGTAGTCTTCCCGCGGCCTGTCTCCGGAGGCAAGATAAGAAGCACCCAGCGTGGATCCAAGGGTCCTGCTATTACCTTTCTTAGCTTCCATACTTTTTAAATTTCAGCAAGTTATGAAAAGAATAGGTAAAGCACTTGCGAATGGCATTCATAAAAAGCAAAACGGGCCATGTTTAACGCCACCCAAGGGAACCCATTTTCTTCCCGGAAATAGACAATGTTTTTAGTTCCTGCATTTTGCTCCAACATTTCCACCATCTCATGGGCTTTTTCCTTTGGCATTTCCCACGTACAACACGGCGTTTTTCCAAAAACAGGAGAAAAAACATGTATCGTGATTTTATTATTTACGGTATTCATGCTCTTGGTTCTTTAGTCCTTATTCTTTAATTTCCAAAACCTTAAATTTGATCATCCACACCCAGGGATCCTTTTCCGCAGCGCCGGCGCCGTTGATGCGGTCCCACAGGGTGAAAAAAGAGTCTCTGGCACGGACGCACATTCTTTCCGGATCCAGGTAGTTTTTCCACCCGGTCACGGACGTTTCTTCATCGTAAAAAATTGGTTCAATCCCTTCGGCTTCCGCCTCTCTCCAATCAATAGATTTTAACCGTTTTAACTTAATATCAGTTATTTCCAGCAGTATCCGGGAGGCGCAACGGGGAAGGAACATGGCCTGACGCCGCCGCAAGACGGATCTATCCAGCCAGGGCTTTACTCCCGCTTTCCGGACATCTTCCAGGCTTTGTTTTTTCAGCCGCGCCTCAATGGACGGTGAAAAATCCTGGCATATCCGCCGGAAGCCGTCCGCCAGGTATTCCACTTGTAGGCCGCCAAACGGTAGAAATAACCCCACCTTCCAGGGCTCACGCACCCAAAGGCGGTCCCCCGTCTTGCCGTAAGGGCATTTCACCACAGGATCCAGCCCAGGCGGGCATTCCCCGCGTGGATCCAGGAAAACGGCACGCCAGATTCCCGGCTCTTCTTCCGTGAAATGACATAGTTCCCAGGCATCTTCCCCCAAGGGGATTTTCCAGTCCGGCCAGCCATTGAACCGTTCAAGGCCTCGTGTGCGGCTGGTCTGTGTTTTCCTGCCGGCTAAAACCGCAAGCACCATATCCACGGAAAAGGGAATGGGACGTTCTTTGATAATGGTTTTCATCAGTTTTCAATTATTTCTTCATTTCATCAATCAGGCGGAGAATTTCTTTTTTGTGCCTATACATTACATCTTCGCTAACCCCCAAGCGGTTACATAATTCCCCCCAGGTGAAGGACCGGGGATCCCCCACCCCCAGCATTTTGACCAGAATACCGGCGTTCAGCGCAATGTGCCACAACGTCAGATCCATGCTGCCAGGGTGTACCCGGAAGAGATGGAAGAACTGTTTTACCACCTCTTGCCGTTTGGCGTGGTAATATTCATCCAGCAGCACAAGTTGATCATCCGTGAATTCATCCCGCGGAAAATCAGCGGGCAAACCTTCGCCCGCTTCACCGTCCCGCGCGGCAATGGCCGGAAACTGTTCCACATCCTTCACATTCACCCGCAGGAACCAAGCTGCATATTTGTTGCTCATAATTAAGTGTTAATTGTTAAGGATTCCTAGCTTGATCTTGTTTTTTTTCAGGGTCATGTGCAGGTCTACAAACAGGGACCCCCCTATTTTCACCATAACCAGCGTTCCGTTTTTCCGCCATTTCCGCAGAGTCTCAATGCAGGGGGCGCTTTCCGGCAGGAATAAGCCCGGCGTTTTTGGCAGATCGTACAGACGGCAAAAGCGGGGAAGGTATTTGATTTGATCCCCTGCCGTCTGTACGTTGCCCAAGGCTAAAACAGATTCATTATTAAGATTTTCCATTTCTATCAGGTCCCTTTCTTCCGCATTCGATAACTACCCCACCGAGCCTTAATAACTCGCTTAAACGATTTACTGTAATTTCAGGTACGTCTAGGAGTTTAGCCAAAACGAGTTCCGCCACAATCGCACCCACCGCTATTTCCAAGTGCACCCGCGGCGCGGCTTCCACCATTTCACGGGCGGCATTTACAGCTTGCTCAATAACTTCTGCCTGTGTTGGATTTATCAGCCTTCTTTGATAGATATGGATTCCAGGAGATCCCCCACCTGGGGAGGACTGGTTAAATGCAGTATTATTTCTCATGTTGTATTATTGTTATATGTTGATAATGAATTGTTATTAAAGTTTGATTCCGTATTTTTCCAAGGCCCCGGAAATGTATTTGATAAGCGGATGCCCTTTTGAAGCATCACGTTCCGCGGCCTTATGGGCCACGGCATACAGGCACATGATATACACCAGAATTTGATCTCTCATTTCCTCCGGCCAAGTGGCAACGGCTTCTATCATGCCATCATACAGCCGGACTTCTGGTCCCTCGTCATGGATCATAGAGTCGCAAAGTTCGGCTTTACTCATTCTTTTTGAGCACATAATAAAAATTATTGAGGGTTGAAAGGTTATCTCAAATTCAGGTCCGGATCCTCTCCGCTCACTACTACCGGCTGCGGCACGCCCGTAGCCCCAGCAATGGGCCCAGGACCCGGAACCGGGGGGAACGCTGTTACCAGGGGGGCATTCCGCCCCTGGCGGGACAGTGCTTCCCGCGTCAGCAAGGTGGAAATGTCCACTCCCATTTGCGCGGCATGAATGGCAAGAGTGCCATACTTGAGCGCTGGAATACGCAACTCAATTTCACTATTTTCGATAAATGTATCTTTCATATCTGGAAAAAGAGTTACTAAAAAAGTAATGATGCGTCAAGTCATGACTTCATTTTTTTAGTAATTATAGGATTGGAGCTTGTCATTAGTTTCATGTTTTAGTAACTCTCCGACATGGCTCCTTCTGTGCAAGAAATAAAAAATTGGCTAAAAAGAATCAAAAAAAATCGTAAGTGGTTAGCAGAACAATTATTTGTAAGTATTCACACTGTAAATAATTGGTTAGCCCCTAATTCTCCCATCCCCATCCCAAAATCAAAACATGCATTCATTCAATCCTTGATAGAAAAATCTCAAAACGTTGAAAACAAAAGAGTTAATTATGATGACGTTCTTACTTTCTCCGTGCGTCTGACTCCGGATGAATGGAAAGCCCTGCTCCCGTCCAATGTGGACCCGACAAATCATGCCGCAGCAGAACAGTATATCCGGGATCTTCTTCAATCCATCGTTGATTCTACGCCCCCCATGCCACGCCCCCAGGATCCTGACAACAACGCATGACACCACTTTTCACCCCACACAAGGCCGCCACCCATTAAGGATGACGGCTTTTTCTTTTCAGGAATTACTGGACAACACCGGAAAAGCACGTTATTACGGAAGCATGGTCATAAAATACACAAATATAATCATCATTTCTCTTCTTGCCTGCATTGTTATTCTGCTGAGCGTGCTGACATATTCCGCTTTCATCATAGATCCGCCCCAAGACGCTATTTCACAGCCTACACAAGCCCCAACAGAATATGATTACAAATGGTTTCCCCTTGAACCCGTGACGCTTATTGCTAACAATAGAATGAATTATGAAAAACAGATTACCCCGGATATCATACACTTTCCGGACGGATGGGAATATGTTGCCCCTCTGCATTCTGGTCTGGCCGGGGTTGAATATATTCTTCTGCGCCGGCCAAAAAGCGAACGGACTCCGTTTAAACGAAAGATTAAAAAAGAACGTTATGATTCTTCTTCTCAAAAATTGCGAGATTGGAAAAATGCGGAGGGCATGCTTGATATGACCATAGGCCCCGCTAAATGAGCTTGTTACATTCAGCTGTCATACCCTTACGGATGACAGCTTTTTATTTCTAAGCCTTCTATCATCAACAATCTATACACGTTTCAATCCACATTCCCGGCTTTCGCCAGGAATGAAATCAGCGGGCCTTTATCCCCTACCGCCAATAAGTTTCAATCCACAGCCCCGAAGGGCTGAATAAGTGGCCGCCTTGCGGCGGCCACTCTGTAAGGAATAGAATGAATCTAAACCGAGCACAGAGACCGCGTTTAATGCTTGTCGTGTCCCCCAATAGATTTCAATCCACAGCCCCGAAGGGCTGATTGTTCAGAAAGAACAGCCCTCTTTTCCCATACTTTTTGAGTTCATGCAAAATTTTTTTCATCATCCACAACTTTTTTCTTGATTTTGGATACCTAGTCTCCTATATTGACCTTGTTGACGGGAGGTAAGGAACCCGGAGACACAATCCAAAACAGAAAGAACAATCATGGAAATCAAGAATATCAACGGAATGACGGCCCAGGAAATCGCTGACACGCTCAACGAACAGGGGTATACCTACTACGGCACCACCGCCCGCGCCTGGAAAGGCAACAGCCAAAGCAGAATCTACTTTGGCCGGGATTATGTGACCGTACACAACGACGGCACAATCACCAACCACAAAGCCGGCCACGCCCGCGCCCTGACGATTGGAGATCCTGCTGTAGAAGCTATTAACGCCTTGATGATTCCGGCCCCGGCGGCTCCTGAAACAGAACGTGCCGAAACGGAAAAAACTTATGAAATCATCGAAGACAACGCGGGCACTCTCCATATGTACGTTTGGAACGAAGAAGGAAGCCTGATTTTTGGCTCCCCGGGCCGGGCGGAAGACGTTCTGGACTGTATTACTGACGTGGAAACCGCCGCGGCATGGGATGAAGATCTTGAAATGCTCTGCTACCTCATGGAAGAAAAAGAACTGGAAAGCCTGGAAGAAGCCAGGGCAGCCTATTATGACAACCTCACCAGCTATGAATACGGCTGGAACCTCATTGCTGACAAGGCAGGCATTTACGCCTCCCACATGGGAGGGGCAGGAATGCAAGCTTTCAACCTTGACGCAGCCTAAATAACCCTGTAGGGATGCCGTAACACTGCGGCATCCCACACCAAAAACATGACCCCGCAAGAATTTATCGACTACCTAGCAGAAAACCATAAAATTAAACACTCTAAAGCCGTATTGCTGGCCGTGGAACTCCTAGGAGTTACCAAAGACGGCATCAATAAATGGCTCCGGGGCGCAAAAAATCCGCACCCCGGCAAGCTGAACCACATGCGGCTGATTGTGGAAAATGACGCCCTGAAAAAACGGGTGGACGAACTGGAAGAAAAACTCAATCAAAAATAACAAAATGGGGCGGTTATCAATCAAACAGAAGTTGCAGAAGGTAAAAACAAAAGGGCGGGCAGTTGCCCACCTTTTGGAATGGTCCAACAGCTACCAAAAACAAATTCGCCATTTGATCCGGGAAATGGACAAGGCCAAAATGCGCGGAGACCTCCGCACACTGGGCTATTGTATTGGTGAACTTGACGGGTTGCAGAAAAAGCTTTTCACGGGTTTTTTGTCAATCACGCAACAACTGGTTCAACCGGATCTCCCCGCCCTGGATCCGGATGATCCCTCCCCGTTGTGGAGTGAGGAAGAGGAATGATTTTTCATTGCCCCGGTCCTGATCACCCAGGCCGGGGCTTTTTTTATGGTGAAAATAAAAAAAAAGGACACAATGGGAACTTTTTTATTGCCAAAGGGACACAATGTGTTAAATTGTACTCATGCCAAGGAAGAAACGAGAGCTAAGGAAAGACCTTCTGAAAGCGGGCTTCCAGGAAGTCCCCGGCAAAGGCTCCCACCGGGTTTTCAAGCTAGGCTCCCTGTCATGGGTACTTAGCGGACAGATGGGGGACGATGCCGACCACTACCAGGAAAAAGCCGTGAAGCGTCTGATAGAGCAAGCCAAAAAACAGAGGAAGGGTGAATAACCCTTCCTCCACTCTCACCCTTGGCAAAAAAATTAGTAAGATAATGATGAAAACAAAAACCCACTATACAAGAATCATTTACTGGTCCGACGAGGACGGGAAATACCTGGGAAAACTCCCGGAACTCACCCCTTATCCATGCGTCAGCGGCCAAACCGTGGCAGAAGTCAATGCGGAACTGGACAAGGCGGAAGAAGCCTTACTGGATGCCCTGGGGGATGATCTTCCCCCCAGGGGGATCCGGGTAGTTGTTCCGGGATCCCGCCGGAACTGGATTGTGAAAAACAAGGTAGCCAAATTGCGGCAAGACCTTGACATGGGCCAGAAAGAATTTGCCGCCCTCCTGGGGACCTCCGCATCCACCCTGAAAAAATGGGAATCCGGACAGCGCACCCCGTCAGGCGCGGCGGCTAAACTCCTGGAAATTCTGGAACGCAATCCGGAAGCCGTTTTAACCAAATAACAAAAAGGCGCCCTTCCAAACGGGAGGGCGCCTTTCTTTTTGCCGGCATTTACAGCCGGGCAAACTGAATGTGCATCCAGTCATAGTCACGTTCACGGCCCAGGGAAACGGCGCCATGCGCTTCCCAAATTTGCCACCACTCTTCACACTCCGGGCGTGAAAGCCCGGCATGGGGGGCCTTGCAGGAATAACTATTCCGCTCCGGATCAAAATCCAGGGCAATCCCCCAGGCGTGCATGCTCTTGCTCTTGCCGGTGGCCGTGCTGCGGTCATTGTAGGAGCCGCCGTATTGGTCCAGGTGCAGGGCGCGGATCCGGTCTAGGCCGTACACGTCCAGGACTTCCGCCAGGGCTGCTTGTACGTCCTGGGCGATCGCTTGATGCACGCGGATCGTTTTCACGGGGCGCCCCTCATAATAGAGGGGGTAGGGCGGGGCAATGGAAACAAGGTTGCCTTCATCCCCCGCCCGGCCAAAGATGGACAAGCCGGCCCTGACGGACGCCTGGGAAGGCCAGGAACGGGGCATGGCAATATCCAGGGCAACGGCAACGGCTCGCGCCGTGGCAGGGCCTGGAATGCCGTCAGGGGCCACCTTCACGGCGGCCTGAACTGCGGACCAAATTCCATGACAACGCAGTTCCAGGGCTATGGCCGCCAGCGTCTTTGGCCCCGGTAAACCGTCCGGAACCAGGTTTAAGGCCCGCTGGATGGGCTTGAAATCATTACATTCTTTGATAATCATAGAGTTATTTTTCTAATTTTCTTTCAATTCCGTTCATGCGGACGGCCAATTCCTGAAGGGCTTTCCCCGTTTCCACCTGGGCAGCGGTTTGCTCGTGCATGACGGCAAGCATTTTGTCGTTCCAGGCGTCAAATTTTTCTCCCATCCAGTACGCCACCAAAAAGCCCGCAATCATGCACGAGGTTGTTTTGTGCCTGTCAATCCAGTCCACAAGGGTGAGATACCATTCAGCGGCCTTGCACATGGTCTTACTTCTTGAGGGTTTGCACGATAGGTGCTACAGCCGTTTCCGGCTGGGCCTGGGAATAGGAGATATGCCCCTGCTCAATGATGATACAGGAGCCATCCTTGCATACCTCGGTGCGGTCCGGGGTAATGTCCACGGAGTGCCCACAGCCGGACATCATGGCAGAGCCTCCAATCAGTAGGCCCGCAATGAGGATTCCCCCGGCCCAGTAGAGCCACTTCCGCCAACCAGTAGCGGTTTTAGCCTGTTCCGTGAGGTAGTTCCGCACATCAGCAAGCGCGTGCTTTCCGATGATCGGAAGAGCTTGATTAGCCACCTCTAGCCACGCCGCCTTTTCCTCCGCCATGAGCTCTTCCCATGGTATGTATGAATCGGGGAATTTACTATATGTTTCATACATTTCTTTGGCTATTGCCTCGGCGTGATTGCATTGGTTATTAGTAGTCATATGATTGTGTTTAGTTGTTGGTGAATGAATTAAAATTTATACTTCGACGGTCCAGCCTTTAGCCGTACCTATGCCAGCATCACACGTTGCCGCCCCTGGACAACCCGTGAAAGTGATAACGTGCTCCGCTCCGTCTGTATAAGCTGGCAGACGTTCCAGGATGCCGTTAATAGCTTCTGCTTCTAATGCGCAATTTTTGAACATGTCGGGTGCGTGAAACAAAGCAGGGAACAATGCGTCCACTAATGATAATTTAATGCATCCTTCAAACATTCTTTGGCCTTTAGTCAATAATGGACAATCTCCCTTAAAACTCGTTAACTCAAGGTCACTACTAAACATGGCATAAGCATTTGTTAAAGATGGCAACGGAGTATTCCATAAAACAATCTTTGTACAATAAAACATACTCGAAGCAAGAGACAATTTAGGAAGTGGTATATCCCAGGAAGTTAAAGACCTGCAAGATTCAAACATCCGGCGGCCATCTATAAGTGCAGGAAGAGACGTCTTGAAATCGCATAACTCGTGGCACGATGAGAACATACCGCCGGCGCCATTAGCGTGTGCATTACCTTTTTCTAGCAAGGGTAACGCACCAGTAAATTTTTTAAGCCGGGCGCATCTTTCAAAAACTCCCGTTATGGCTGGACCAGCAACAACTAGTGACGGTAAATCAATATGCCATTCTTCAATGCTGCTTGATAAGCACATCCTTGTTGCGTTAATTAAATCCGGCATCTTACCATAGACTTCGTTTAAATATAACTCACCCCGGAACAAGTTTGTGGCGTCAGTCAATCCGGTAAAATCTCCGTCAAAATTAAAATATGGGCCGGAAGAATCGTCACTCCAAATATATCCACCCTTTGAATAAACAACTTGATAATAATTGAAAAATTGAGGAGTTGAGTATGCATCTTTTATGATGCCAAGAACGGCCAAGGTCCCCGCAAAATGTCCTCCCACAACATGACCGCTGAAGCACGCAAAACTTTTTTCAAAATCTGCGTTGGTGATTTTTAACTGGGCCAGCAGGGCCGTGCACTCCGTCGCAGGAGCAACAACATGCACTGGCTTATTCTCCCCTGCTGCTGCCTGTTCTATGGCTGCCCCCCAACCGTACACCCCCCATTCCGCAGATCCTGCACTGGTTATGTTTTCAAATTTAATGGTCCCTTCCCAAGGCCTTCCTTCCGGACCTTGCGGCCCAGGGTCTCCGGTTTCGCCTTTCTCGCCCTGTGGGCCTTGTGGTCCGGTGGCTCCGGTTTCGCCCTTCTCGCCCTGTGGGCCTTGCGGTCCAGTTGCTCCGGTTTCGCCCTTCTCACCCTGGGGGCCTTGTGGTCCGGTGGCCCCAGTTTCGCCTTTCTCGCCCTGGGGGCCTTGCGGTCCAGTTGCTCCGGTTTCGCCTTTCTCACCCTGGGGGCCTTGTGGTCCGGTGGCCCCGGTTTCGCCTTTCTCGCCCTGGGGACCTTGTCCCAGGATGATTTCCACTTTCCCCGTTTCTGCGGCGGGGATGGTGGCCGTTACATGCCATTCCTGGCGCTGCTCCGGATCCGCGGGCGTGATACGCTGGGCGATATCTATTTCTCCTTTCAGGAGCGGAATTTCTACCCCACCCGCAAGGGCAAGGAAAACATCATAGAAAGCCCATCCGGCAGACAGCCCCGGAACGTTTATGGTAATGCAGTTATCTTGATTGATGGGGCTGCAATTTAAAATCTGGCCACACACGCCGCCACCGCCGCACGCGGCCCGGACGGTGCAGCCGGACAGATCCACCTCCGGGGGGGGAACCAGCGTTAAAATCAGATCCCCAGGAACGTGTGCTGTGGCGCGGATGTTGAATGTTGCGGACTCTTGCATATACCTATATCCCCTCCGTCTCTTTTGCCTTTATTTCGCCATGACGATTTCACCCGGTTTCCAGCGGTCCAGAATATCCTTTATTTCCTTGAGCGTCAGGCTTTGCTTCTCCGTTACCGACAGGAGCGAGGAAGACATTCCCAAGCTCTTCCCGCCATTGCCAACCTCAACGCCGGTTTGCTTGATAATGTCATTCAGGCCGGGGCCTTCTCCCAGGGATTTTTGACGTTCCTGGAGCCGGTCCAGGGCCACGTCCCGCCGGGCCATGCCGGAGGCGGCCTTTTCATCCATGCCGGCGGATTTGTAACTGGCCGTCTTTTCCCGCAGGGCTATTTCATCCCGGATCTTTTGCGCCCGCGCGTCCAGGCCAGCAATTTCCGCGGCAAGCAAATTCTGATTCTGACGGGCGCCGGATTCCATTTTTTCATAATCTCTCTTGGCATCAGTCAGTTCTGCATATTTTTTCCGCAAATCATCCAGGGCCTTAATCTGCTTCATAATGGCGTCCGTAGGTTCCTGGCGGGACAGATCGGCAATGCGGGCCGTGATGCCGTCCAGGCCGGGAGCGGCGCCCATGTTCCGGGCCTCCTGGTCCAGCCATTCCCCACGTTCCCGGAGGCTCTTTTTCTTGTAAGCCCGGTCCGCCTCACTTTTCATCCAGGCTTCTTCCATTTCCCGGAGTTTCTTCCGGTTCTGTTCCGCCTGTTTCTCCGCCTTTTCCCGCTCTTTGGCGAGTTCCGCCATGCGTTTTTCCGCGGCAGTCTGTTCCCGGATCCGTTCAAGGGCTTCCACACGCGCGGATTTGTAAAGGGTGTAAAGATCCGTCAGGCTATTCACCACACCAGCCTGATTCTTCCAGGCTTCCGATTCGGTCCCGGCATCCGCGGCTACAGCTTCCAACTCTTGTTCCGCCCGGCGCAAATTATCCAGGATCCTGTTTCCGACGGCATCCACGTCCGTTTCCGTTTTGGCTTTCTTCATGCCCTCGTCAAACGCCCTCCACTCATTATCCAAAAACTGCCCCTTCCGGACACGATCACCCGCCAGGGTGCGGGCTTCATGATCATCTTCCCCGCCGGCGGGGGCTGCCGGCGCTCCGGCAAGCTGCCGGTAAATGTAAGCTATCCCTTCACCAATCGCCACCACGGCCAAGCCTACGCCCGTGGAAATGATGGCGGACTTAATGGCGATCATGGCGACGCGGACGGATGCCGCAATTCCCGCGGCGGCGGCGCGGACCACGCCCGCAGCGGTGGCCGCCCCGGTCCGGATGGTGTTCCACAACCCCGCCCAACTGCCCTTTGCGAGCAACACCCAGGAGGACATAGACACAAGGCTTCCTTTTGTCTGGGACATGGCGGCCACCATTTGAGTGCGGGACGTGAGAAAGGCGGCCCCAATTCCCAAAATGGCCGTTGTGACATGATCCGCATTGTCCGCTATAAGGGCCAGGGCGGGCCCTACCGCTTCGCCAAACGCTATGGCCGCATCAGCGGCCCGGAAAAGGAGATCCCCCGCTTTTTGGCCCCATTCTGCGGCTCCGTCCCCCCAGCCCACCAGCCGGGAGTCTACTTGCTCCATCAGGGCGCTTAATGGTTCCAGCAAGCCGGCGCCAAAATTTTCTTGCAAATTGCCCCAGGCATTTTCAAAACGTTTCAGCAAGCCCTCCCAGCTTTTCCCCACTTCCTGTTCCGCGTCTTTCAGGGCCCCCCCGTCTTTGGCAAGTTCCCGGATGGCGGCGGCAACGTCATCAAATCCAATGCCTTCCTTCAGCTTTTCTTTCAAGGCCGCCCCGGAAAGGCCCGTGGTTGTTTCCATGGCGCCCAACAGATCCACGCGGGCGGCGTTGAACGCCTCCATGATCTCGGAATTAAACCCCTTCAGGCCGCCGGATCCCTTGATCATGGCGGCCACCAGGGCGTCCATTTTGCTCTGGTCCCCCTGGGCGATCGTAGCGAGCTGGCGGACCAGATCCGGCGCAAAGCTTTCCGATATGCCGCCCCGGATTAACTGGGCGGCATTTTTGAACATCTCCGTGGGGGTGTATTGTGACGTTAGGGCCCATTCATTGATTTGTTCAAGGATCCTGTGCGCTTCATCCGCGCTGCCCGTCAGCCCCGTCAGTTCCCGTTCCACGCGCTGAATGGCTGCCGCCGGGGCCACAAAGTCAAATGCCTTTTGGACAGCCCCGTCAATAGCGGCAAAGGCGGTTGTCACCATCTCTTTAACGCCTGTAAACGCAAGGCCGATCCGCGCGGCTTTCGCCGTCGTGGAATTCACCAGTACGTCCATGGACTTCTGAATTTCCCCCAGCGTCTGCTTGAATTCAGCGGCATCCGCTCCCAGCGTTACAGTTACATCAGACATAGCGGCAAGCGATTAAAAGCCCATGAATCGTTCCACGCGGTCCAGGGTGGAACGGGAACTGTTTTTGGAAAACAGGGCATACCGGGATCCGGTCCGGACCAGAACCATGACTTCCTGTTTTTTCACCTCATCCACCAGACGCCGCTTATTGTGAAAGCCCGTGATGATATAGGCCAGGGGATCCATGTTGTTTGGATCATTCAGCCAGTTCCAATCTTCCCACCGGGCAAGGACTTGATCCATAGTGTATTTACCGTCCCGGCTGCGTTTCCCAAACCACCATGTGACCGCTCCGCCAGGACCGGCAATGCCTTCCCCGATGACGCGGGAAAAGCCGGGCGTATCGTTCAGGAGCGGGAACCCCAGCGTGATCAGGCACGCGGCGAGCTCCGTGTTCCGCGTGCTGTCAAAATCTTCCGGCGTCAGGATGGCGCCGCCGTTTCCGTTCTGCGTATTTATCATAATGTTTATAATATATTAAAATTGAATGAATAATTCATATCCGCACTTATAAACCATGTACGTTTCAGACGTGCCGGGGATCGCCGGGCCCGGATTTGTTCCCAGGACTACCCAGGCCGCGGGATCTTCCGGATCATTGCTGCGTCCAACCAGGTTTCCCAGCACGCCCTGGCACGCATCCGCAAACTTGGTTACATCCAGCACCAGGGCGGGCGGATCCGCCTCCGCGTACCGCTGGCGGTACATGATTTCACCGGAAATTTTGTAAGTATAATTTCCGGGAATGATTTCATCCGCGCCGGTAACCGTGACCAGCAGGGCCGTATCTCCGTCCTTCTCTTCTTCCGTCGGCCCCCATATGGGCACCTGGGCGAATTCCGGACGTTCATGCAGCGCGTCCGCAATGATTGTTGCAACGATTTCGGTATTCATGGCTAATTGTCGTAAATGTCTTTATCCCAACCATCCGGCCCGGAAAGCATGTAGGAATCCGTTACCTCCCATTCATCCCCCCCGCCGTCAATCGACGTGCCCAGGCACAACCAGTTAAATTTCCCGCTGGGAGACTTAAACGGGCCCGGAGGGCTCCCAATCGTGCAGCATTTTTGATAACTGACTGCGCCGGGATCCTTGACCTTGTAGCGCGCTTGCAGCACAATTTGCGGGCCATAAAAGCTTGTAACGCCTTTTTTCAGCTTTTTGATCAGTTCGCTTGTGTCGTCTCCAATGATGCTTTGGATGGTCTTTTGCGTGACGGGCTGCCCTTCCTTCGATACGTCGATCTTGGTTCCCATGCAGCCCCCGTTCACCAGCCTTTTCAGGGCGTCCAGTTTCTCCCCGGAATAGCTTTCCGCCAGCTTATGCGTTAAAATGGGCTGCGGAATGGCGGTGCAGGAAAGGGAATACTGGGGATTCTCGCGGGAACTTCCCGGCATCTCGAAATCCCGTTTTCCGTCCATGGCCTGTTTCCGGACGCGGCATTCCGCAAAGTTGCCCGCTTTGCGGGTAACGGTGGCAGTAATGGCCCAATAGTCCCCTCCGCTGGCGCACACTTGATCCGCATAGGTGCACATTTCATCCCAGCTGCCTTCATAAATGGTCTCGGAATATCCGCCATTGACCGGAGATCCTTCCCCTTCGTTAACGGCGCAATAGGAGCGGGCTACTTGTTCAACCTTCATAAGTTTCTAAAAATGAATTATCTTGTTCAATTATTTCAGCAATCCTATTCCGGACGGCATCCTGTTTCACCCGGTCCACATGAGCCCAGCGGGTGGCCTGTCCCTCCTGGACAAGCCATGCGTGGACATATTGGAGCAGGACTTTAAGCGGCATGTGCTTGATATAGTGTTCCCCCCAGCCGGTCGCGCGGGCCATGATCATGATCAATCCGGCCCACCCGTCCGGCTCCGCTAGTTTTTTGAGGGCGCCCCGTCCGGATCCTTGATCCCTTCCGATTGCGCGGACATGATGGCGTTCATTTCCTTTGTCATCCCCGCCACAATCTCACCCAGGGAACCAAACCCCACTTGCCCGGCAAAGGACAGGACGGCCCGGCGGATGGCTCCCCGGTCGTCAAATCCGCCGCCGGCCACCAGCCGCACCACTTCTTCTTCCGGGCCCGCGTGGATCCAGACAAATTCCGCCAGGGCGTACATGCTCCGCGTTTCCGGTTTTTCTTCTTCCGGCGGCTCTTCGTCATTCTGCCGTTTGTTAAGCAGGGACAGGCAGGAGTTACCCAGGAGTTCCAGCATCGCCATGCTTGCAAGACTGACGGGGCGGACGGACAGGCCGGGCACTTCCGCCTGGGGCAGATCTCCGGCAATGATGGATGCAGTATTGATGATTTCGCGCATATACTTATATCCCCTCCATCTCTTTTAGTTTTCGTTCATGATCGCCGCCATGACGCGGGCACACGCTTCCCGGATGGTTCCCCCGTATTGCTCCACCAGAGGGGAATAAAAGGACGTCTGGCCGCAATGGGCGGCGCACACTCCCCCCCTGGCAATTTCCGCAATCTTCACCAGCAAGGCCGGTTCACACGTCCGGACGCCGATTAAATGCCGCCCGCCGTGGAATTCCAGGATATCCACCCCGGCGCGGCCATACAGATACAGCATGATTTTAGAGATAGTTTCATCTTCCGGGTATTTTTGCTTGTTTTCCGGCCATTCCCGGCGCGCCAGGAGTTCCAGGGCGCTCCGGATGGCCTCCCTTGTCAGCCAGTAACAGCACCCGCTCCACCCCAGGGGCACGGCGCATTGCATCCCCCCGGCCAACTTCCCCCGCTCAACCAGGGACCGGACAATTTCAGATTTGTCCATCAATAACGTATCTGCATCAATCTTCACCACGGGATCCGTTCCGGGCAGGTACAGCATGCAGCTTAACATGCCGCGGATACATTCCAGGCCGTTCAGATTCCGCCGGCGGGAAAAGTATGTTACCTTGTAGGATAGATCGCTGCCGGCGGGGACGTGTTCCGGGGCCAATGGTGCGGCCCCGTCGTCAAACAAGTAAATGTTGGCGTCCTGGTCCACGCGGCGGATTTGTGCAATGCACAATTCAAGGCATTTATAATCTTCTCGATAACAGAATATTGCGTAATTCATTTTAGTTTAATTCATTGGTGTATAATTTCCGGAGTACCATTGCCCTTGCTGGATATAGATTCTTCCGTTTTCGTCGCGCTGCAGGCGCAAGGCTCGCTCGCTATCGCAAGCAAGAGCCGTCCAGGAATCACTGATAAGGCTATCAGTTCCATCCGGTTCCGTTTCTGCGTTCAGTTCCACGGCCAGCGTGCCGTTTTGGTTAAACAGATGCACTTTCAGGCCGTTGACGGTATCGGACCAAGTTGTGTCATAATCCAGGACCACATACTTTCCATTTTGCCGGAGGGGGGCGCGGAACGATAGGGGTTCCTCTTCTTCTCCGGACGTTACTTCCAGAGATAGAGTACCTTTGGAGGCCGTGGACAAGGCCACCTTGAAGCCTCCACCTACTTCATGCTCTTTCGTGTCCACGGTCAGTTCCAGTTCCCCTTTCAGGCCCGCCGGGGATACGGACAAATTCAACGGCCATTTTCCATTCTCCCCGCTGCCGGAGTCCACTTCTGAATCAATCCTGATTCGTAACGTGTCGGTTTCTTCCTCCACTCCTTCCCCGTTCTGCTGCTTTTCATATTCCAGGCCGTCCCCCGCCTTTGGCATTTTCCCCGTGGCGGAAAGGTAAATGCGCCCGTCTTCGTCTTTGATTGAAACTGAATCATCACTGGAACATAAAAGCTTCAGGTAAATGGGGTCTTCCGTTTTTGGATCCTCGCCGCCTTCAGAGTCGGAAATCACGTAAATCAGGGAAACGTCTTCCGTCGTTTTCTCGTGGGAATCCCTGATATCTCCACTGACTTTCCACGTTTTCCCCTTGTCTTTGCCTTCCCCTTCTTCTTTCTTTTCTTCCACCTGGATTCCTTTCCCGGCCTTAATAATAACATTATCGTCATTAACGATATAGACCGGGCCGCCGGAATGTTTCCAGACAAGTTCCTTGCCAATGGTTGCCAGGGTGAATTCCCTGGTTGTGTCGCTGCCTTCCCCGGCTTCCCCCTCCTGCACGGTTCCGGATGAAAATTCCCCCTCGTCATCCAGCGTGACCACCAGCTTAATATCCCCGGTATAAGCATCATTTGAAATGAGAGTCCATTCCTTTTCCCCCACGGGATGATCTTTACCCTTAACGATCACGCGGCCCTGGTGGCAACACCAGCCCCAGGAGCCGGCATCATCCTTCCGGAACATAACGGCAAAGTCCATTTCAGGGAGGGGCGGGGAGTCAAAGTGCTGCGGAACCATCATTTCCCCCGCCGTGGATCCGCCGCCGGACAAGGCGCGGATACTGTTCCCCAGGGCATTGAATTTCCCGGCGCTCACGGGGGAGCCTTCTTCAAAGTATGGTATCATGGTTATTAAAAAGGTTATCCCCTCATGGTGCGTTTGGCCTTGTTGAGCAGGTACTTTTTCACTTTGTCATTGCGTGCGCGGATCTTTTGGCGTACCGCCCCGGAAAGTAGTTGGTCACAAATAAATTCCATTTGCTGCGTGTGATACCCTGTGGAATTCGTGATGACGATTTGCCACTTGCCTCCACGGTGTACCAGCCGGGCCCGGCCTCCGCCGGTGCCATGGCGTTTCACCCAGGCGGGAATCCCCGTCTTGCGGCCACTCAATACGGCCCCGGCCATCCAGCCGGCGGCCAGACGGCCCACACGGGCCAAACGCCGCTTGTATTCCGCATTCAGGGCTTGCTTGGTGGTCCAGGCCCGCGGCCCGTGCCAGTCCAGCTTCATTCCCTTCCGCCCGCGTTTCATTCTAAATTGTTTTAGGTGCGCGCGCGGATCCACAATCAGCACGGGATCTTTTGGCCGGGCAATCATAAACGGGGAAAGGTGGTGCGCGCCGTCGTCATACGTCATCAGTTGGCCCCGGCTGCGGAAATAGCGGGGCTTGGCAAATTCGGATCCCATAACGTCCCACCGGATCCGCGTTTCCTGGCGGTTCTTGGCTTCCGCCCCCTGGATGCGGGCGCCGCCTTTCCCGCCGCCGGAAGGCGGCGTCCAGTCAATGGCCTCTTTCGTAAAAATCCGGCCATAATCAAGGGCGGCTTCATGGGCGGCCTGGGCCGCCCCGGAATCCAGGTCACGGCACAGCCGGGCAAAGCCGGCAAGGTTGAATTTGGCATTCGTCTTCATGATGCCAGATCCATGTGGATCATGGGATCCGTGTTGCCGCTCGTCACCGTCGTGACATAATAAATGACTGGCTGGTCCCCCAGGGGGGCGGACACGGTGAGGCGGTCCCCGGATTTTGGCAGGTGGGGAAGATCGTTTGCCCTCACCATGCAATGAGCCGTGACCTGTTTTTCCGCCCCGCCAATTTCCACGGTGTACACCACGGAGGCCGGGGAAACAACGGCGTAACATTCCGCATACACGGTCCCTTTCCGCAACAGGCGGATGCGATCGCCCATTTCCCGGATCATGTCATTCCCCCCGGCTGTCAATAAATCACGTACACTCATGCCATTTTGATTTCAAAAGGGCCGCCGCCGGGCCGTCTGAACGGCGGCGACGGCGGCCCAATTCATGGTCAACAATAATACCGCAAAAGTTATTCCACGGGCTCTTCTTCCTCTCCGGATCCAGTGACCGGGGCGGACGCGGGGGCCGGGTCCGACGTGGGGGCCGTGCTCAACAAACGGAGATTGCCCGGCATGGCTACAACGGTCCCAACTGCTGCTTCCACGGAGTGCATAATGCCTTCCAGGCCCGACAAGACCCACTGTTTCAGGTACAACTTGATCCCGCCAATGCTCCCAAGTTCTGAAACGAAAATGGCGCCGTTTTCGGTGGGGATCAGGGGCTGGCGGCTGATAATGCCAATGGCATTTTCGTAACCCATGTAACCAATGGTCTTCTTGTCGTCAGACAAGTTTTCAAGGCCGGTGGCCTTGTAAATGCCGCCGATTCCGTACACCCCCGTTTCTAGTTTGAGGCTGTCCGCGTTGTAAGGCGTCAGCTTGGCGTGGTAGGTGGGGCTCACGGTCAGCGCCGACACTTCCGGGATGATCATGCCGGAAAGTTCCGTCGCAACATATTCCGGGGTAAATCCGGCCAGCGTCAAACCGGAAATCACTTGCGGGTTGGCGGCCTTGATCTGCACATGCAGATCCTTCACCACGGATTTAACAACGGCTTCCACGGCTTTCTTCAGCTTGCCTTCCAGCCGGCTTCCCGCGGCCATGTCATAGGACGTGACCAGGAACGGGCGGCTATAACGGTGGCACTTAATGTCCACGGGTTCCGTTTCAACAGCGGAAACGTTCCAGTCTTTCGCATCCTTGATTGCTTCCCCTACTTCCTTGGCAATTTCAATGGTTAGTGTGACGGCCCGGCCACGCTCAAAAATGACAAGTTCATCCGTGAAATCTGTGGTGTAACGGTCCAGGGGTGCAAACACTTCGCTGACTTCGGCGAGGCTCTTGCTTGCAACGGTTTTCCAGCCCAGGCCGGCAATGCTGTTCGTGTTTTCCGTCATGTGCATGCTGGGCTTCTGGTCGGTCAAATTCGTGACCGGGAACAGATCCTTCATTTCAAACGGCTTTTTTCCTTTGTTGGCAATAGTCATATTTTTTGTTTTCTAATGGTTGAATGTTAGTGTGTTGTTATTCTCCGGCGGGAGTGCTTCCGAACGCATACACGGTTCCGCTTACGTCCAGTTTCACGGGGCCCGTGTTGGTCATGCTGCGCTTGACGGTCTCAATAAAAACCGTTGTTGCCTTCGGCGTGTTGTTCCAGATGGGCGGAATGGTATTGTTCAGCAGGAGGGTGCTTCCCATGGTCAGCGTATAATCCCCGCCCAAGGGCAGGGCGCCGCCCATGCTGAAGCTCAATTTTTCGTCAATGATATGAACACCAATGACTTTTCCCATATTGTCCTTCTGTTCATATTTTTCCATGGATCCGTCAAAAGACATGCTTTCAACAAGAATCCCGCTTTCGTTGTTTTTGATCCCAAATTCCGGGGTCGTGCCGTAAAGGGTTGGCATGTTGTTATTCCTTTCTTTGTTGGTTCCCCGGTCTGACGGGCCGGGACGTAGGGATCTCAAATAACGGTTAGAGGTATTTCTTCACTTCTTCCGGATAGGCGGCTGTAACAGCAAGGCGATCATCCAGGGACAGGGACAAGAAGGCTTCCCTGCTGGATGGCAAGGCGATTGTTTGTTCCGGGGCCTGGTTCTCGGTTTCCGCCGCCGGCGGAAGATCGGAGGCAGTAATACCCAGGGCGGCCAGACGGGCCGTAACCTGCTTGTCCACCAGTTGCGCCAGGACGGCGCCCTGTTGATCCTGGGCGGCTTTCAACTTCGTCAGTTGCGCTTCCAGCCCCTTGTTCATGGCGGCAAGGCGGCCATTCTGCGCTTGCAGGACTTTCACGGGATCTTTTTTCTTCCCCGGAGGGGTCAGGCCAAAAATACGCATGCAGATAGCACCCGCAGCGCTTTTCAGGTTCAGGCGGCTTCCGGTCATGCCAGCGGTGGGCGGGGTGTCCTCGTCGTCTTCGTCGTCTTCGGATCCGTCTTCCGCGGTGGGGTCTTCGTCTTCGTCGTCTTCGGTTCCGTCTTCCGCGGTGGCCGTTGCTTCGTCCTCGTTACCGTTACCCGTGCTTTCTTCTTCGTCTTCATCACCGTTTTCGGTGCCTTCAACGTCGTGGATAACCTCGTCTACAAACCCGTAGGCAATGGCTTCCGCGGCGCTATAATAGACGCTGGCCTTGTGGTCATTGCTGACTTGTTCCCAGGTCTTGCCGCATTTCTCGCCGTAAATGGCAAACATGCGTTCACGCTCTTTCACTAGCATTTCCGCATAGTTCATGATTTCGTCCGGATTGCCCCACACGCCCGCATAAGGTTGGTGCACCATGAATTTGGCGCTCTCGCTCATGGCAACCGTATCGGCGGCCATGCACAGCAAGCTGGCGGCACTGGCGGCCAGCCCGTGCACTTCCGCCCGGACGGGTAGCTTGCATGACCTGATGGCGTCATACATGTTCAACGCGGAAAACACGTCCCCGCCTGGGGAGTTCACGCGCAGGGTGATACTGGCCGCGCCCTGGTTGGCGGCGGCTTTCAGCTTGTCGGCAAATTCCAGGCATTGCGCGTCTTCCCAGCCAATGATCCCGGTAACGTCCACCACGGCCACGGCGCCGGAATCTCCGGCTTGCATGGTCAGCGTTGGCAAATGGTATGTTTTTTTCGTCTTCATGATTTGATACAGGTTTCCCCTATATACTTTCCCCTCCGTCTCTTTTGCTATTGTTCCCAAGACCGGCATTTTCCGGTTCGTCATCTTCCGGAGGCGGCCCCGGATGGACCTCATGGGCCGCATGCGTGGAGCCGATAGCCCCCGGCAAAAGTTCCGTGATGGGGATGCCGTGGATGTCGGAAATTTCATGGGCCCGCCTTAACAGATCCGCCCGGCGTTCCAGGATGCTTTCCGCCGTCATGCCTTCCGTGGCAAGCGTCCAGCGGTCCGCATCCGCCAGCCCTTCCCGGATCAGGTTGATGGCAAGGCCTCCTTCCCGGCCAAGGTCAATGGTCAAATCACGCTGCCCCACCCATTCCACGTTTTCCCAGGCGGGATCCTTGCAGCGGGGGAGGCGCCCCGCCTCCATTTCCAGGGCCAAAACGTGCCGGTAAATCCGGTTCATGTACACTTCCCGGACAACCTTCCTTTCCTCAATCCAGCGCCGCAATTTTGACAGGATCAGGCGGGCGGCGGCGCTCCCCAGGGTGTTGATGTCGTACAGTACTTCCGCGTCCAACCCCACGCCGTAGGCGATTTCCGCCAACAGGTCACGGATAAAGGCGGCCACGTTCGGGGACGGGCGCTGGTCGTAGATGGCCTTCAGGTCACGCCCTGGGGCAAGGCTCACCACACGGGCCCCGCCGCCGGTCACGATTTCAAAGGATTGCGCGGGGTTCTCCTTCTTGTCATCACACCCCGGTTTTTTCTTGGTGCCGATGGCTGCCGCCATGCCTGGGGCCTTGTCATGGTCCGTCTTGGTTTCAACAAACCCCACGGCGGCAGACAGTTTTGCGCTGGCTTTTGTAAATCCGTGGATTTCCGCAATGTCCACCCCGTGCCGGATGGCGTGGATCAGGTCTGATTCCCCGCGTGGGACTGCCGGATCCGGATCCCGCTGGTATAGGATGGCGCTTGCAGCGGGAATGATCATGCAGCGGCCCGGCGCCGTTTCCAGGCCATAGGCCACCGGGCGCCCCTGGGCGTTCGTCTTCACGCCCTGGTTCCATCCATCTTCTTTCCCCTGGCCGGGGGGATTGACCACCTTTGGCGCGGAATACCATGCCACCATGCCGCCACCGTCCAGACCGCGGGCCAGGACGCACAGGCAATCCCCATCAATACTGGTTTTCCGCTCCGCCCATGCCTGCATTGTTTTCCAGGACAATTTCCCCGTGATGTCAAACGCGGCGGGGCTGCCCACCCGTGCCAAAAAGACCGCGCGGGCTTTCCGGTTCCATGCCCGGTCTTGCGTCATGGGGATAGGCATGATGCAGCCTTGCAACAGCCAAATGTTCCGGACGGCCCCCCGGATGACTCCGGAATTTTTGTACAAGTACCGGGCGGCCCTCATGACGGCGGCGCGGTCGTAGTCGTCCATTTCTGACGCATCGTCCAGGGTGGGCCAGTACAGCATGCCGTTTGCCCAGGGCAAGGCCCCCTGGACGCCGCCAAACATTTGAGGATTCAGGGTGCGGGGCTGGTTCAGGGCGGCGGGCATGGATCCCATGTCTTCACGGGTCATGCGTAGCTTGTATTTTCTTTTACGTGGTTTCATGTCAATAGTCCGTGTTTCTAAATGCTACAATGCTAACGCCTTGCCCTGGATCGGGATCTTGCCCCGTTTTTGTTTTGATCGCCATGTTCAGGGCTGCCAGGAGATCTTCCGCGGCTATGCGCTGCTGGCGGCTGTAGCTGCTGCCACCGCCACCGCTGGCGGACGTGATCAGGTCCAGTTCCAGGAGTTTGTCCGCCACTTCTTTTCTTTTGGCCTTTAATTCCTGAAGGGTGTAGGTCTCCACCAGGGCCGCCAAACTTTCTTGAGAAAATCCGCTCATACCTTATTCCCCCCCGTCTCTTTCTCCCTCTTCTTCCTCCGCGTCATTTTCCGCTGGGAATGAGCCCTTTAGCACCCACCAGGAGAACATGCAGAGTTTCACGCAGTCCCCGTAATGGTCCCCGGCTATCCGCTTCCACTGGCTTTGACTGCCGGGCTTCTCTTCCAGGATTTGCCCGCTCAATCCACGGATCAGATCCGGATCCGCATTCACTGGCAGGTGCAGCCCAGGGCCGCGCCCGTGTGCAATGCGTTCCGCGTATAGTTCGATTTTGGCCGCGCGGTCCTGGTACGTGTACAGTTCCAGCCCTGGATGCGTTTTCAATTCTGTCCGGTTCCAGACGCCAAAACCGGCGGGGGAACCTTTGGTGGGGTAAAGCTGGCCGGGCAACAGACTGCATTCTGTGTAGGTCGATTCCGTGTTCCAGCCAGAGTCCACCAATCCCAAGCCCGGCTGAAGGATCTGGTCTCCGTATTGATAGCGCAATCCGGACAAATGGACCGCCACGCCTTTTCGGCCTCCCTCCGTCCGGAAGCCCAGGAGCGTTCCCCAGTCGATGACCCACAATTCCCCGCCGGCACTCACGGCGCAAACAACCCAGTGCGTTTGAATTTCCCCCGGATCATAGCCGGCCACCAAGTACAGCGGTTCCACCGGCGGCATTTCCCCCTTGTGGTACACAGATGTTTTCAGAGCTTCCACGGCTTGATCCTTCACCTTGACTTGATACTTGGCATAGGGCAGGGCTTCCCAAGAGTTGCGGAAATTCTGTAACTCCATTTGAGCCAGGAGGGCACGCGCGCTTTCCACGTATTTCCGGGCAAATTGCCCGAAGGAGACAAACGGAGAATAAAGCGAGTTCAGATGATACCCGCGCCGGGACGGATGCGCGGCTTCATTGGTGGCCCTCCATTCGCCTTCCTGCATCATCTCTATTTTTTTTGTGTCATAAATAGCATGCGCGCAAATGGGGCAGACATAGCGGGCGCTGGCTTCAATCTCTTCCAGGCTTTCCCCTTCCCAAACCAATGTGGCCCGGCTGAACTCAAACCGGATCCACTCCCCGCAATGGGGACAGGGCATGAAGTATTCCCGGCAATCCGTCCGGCTATATCCCTGCCAGTAGGGTTCATCTTCAATGTTCGGGGTGCTGCTATGGATGATCAGGCGCCGCGGAAAGGCTTTTGTGCGTTCTTCGATCAGCGCGGACGGATGCGCTTCCTTTTTGTTAGGGTGTTCGAATTTTGCTTCTTCGTCCTGGATGACGTATGCAATGGGACGGGAGGACAAGCGGCCCGGACTTGTCACGCCTGTCATGTAGATCGGCATATTGTCCAGCGTCATTTCCAATGGGGCAAAGGATGCGGGATCCCGGCGGATATGACGGGCAAGGCAAGGATTTGCCTTTAAAAAGGGCTGAAGGCGGTTCCGGGAGAAGGGGGCGGCCAGATTGTCCGACGGAAGCGCCCATAACAAGGGCATCGGATCATGTTCCAACAGGTACGCCAGGGCCAGAAGGTCCAGCGTTGTTTTCCCGGTTTGAGCCGCCCAAACAAGATACAGGTGTTCAATCCGGGAATCCCGGAGGCATTCCAGAGGCTCCCGCATGTAAGGTTGGCGTTCCAGGGAGACGGGGCCCGGTGCGTTCGGTGAGGTTTCCCGCGGCAAGCGCAGTTCCCGTTCCACCCACTCCACCACACTCCCGCGGGGCTGAAATAGGAGGTCTTCTAACACGGTAACAGGCTGGTTATGTATTCATCCATTTTCCGGATTCCCGTGTTCCACTCCGGCATAGCGGCTTCAAAGGCTTGGTAAAACTCATGCCGGTTCTCCGGCGTAAGGCGCCCCGCAATCGTCACTTCCAATTTCTCAATGACGGATCCAAGCGGTTTTAGATGCCCGCGGATTGCCATGACCCGTTCCACTGGGATCCACAATCCCGCAGCGCGTAGCAACGCTTCCCGGTGCTTGGTGGCGTCTTCCCACTGTTTCCGGGCTTCCCGCGTTGCACGGGCCAGCGCCGGAATAATGTCCTGCTTGCCTGGATCATCCAGGGCGCCGTTCAGCAATCCGTTCATGCCCTTCCAGGCTGCCCAGGCTTCCGTGCATATCAGTTCCGCTTTTTCCAGGTCCGTTCTTTCCGTGGGGGATTCTTCCCGTTTTTCCGGGCCGGCCACCTGCTGCCCTTCGCAAAATTCTTGCCAGATGGGCGTTTGAATTTCCCGTTGCTTCCTGGCCCAGCGCTCCGTCTTGCCGTGGGCTTTCGCCAGAGCCCGCACTTTCAGGCTGTCTTCCGTTGGTCGTCTTGGCATGCTTCTTCTCCTTTTCCATTATTCCCCCCTTTCTCTTTCATGCCGTTCCATTTTCCGCTGGATTTTTCTATTTTAACATGCTAATAATAACGGCGTTGTGTTCCGTAAAAATCCCGTTCCACTTTCAGAAAAACACCCCCGCCAGTCACACAATCCGCGGGCATGACGCCCCCGGTCAAAGAGATTCCTTCCCCCCCCCTCCGGGGCCCTGGACGGTCAGGGCTGGGGGCTCCGGCCACCCCAAAAGGGGAAGGTCATGCCATCATGGGAATGTAAGAGGACTAAAAGGAGGTCTTATGCGCGCATCCGCGCGTATAGCGTCCAGTAGTATACACATTGCCAACATTGCCACAAACAAGCATACTTATAAAGTATGCACAACTATGCACAAGAAGCATAAAGAAAACATAACTCATTGATAATGAGTGATAGGAAAAAGGCCTCATAAGCCTTTGGTCGGGTGTTCAAATCACCTCCCTGCTACCAATTTTACAAACCCGCAAGTGTTTAAAATACAGCACTTGCGGGTTTTTATTTCTGACAACTGCAGTACATTATTGTGGTTTTTGGAAGCAATGGACAGGTGAAATTACTTAATTCGAGCAGGCTGATGAGGCGGTTGTATTGGCGGGATCAATACCAGAGTCCGAGAGAGCCATTCTTGAAAATGCGTATCCCGATCATCGCTCTCCTGGAAAAGCATATTTTACCTTGAAGTGGGTGGATGAGTATGTGCAGCCTATTTTGTCCGAATACGTTTCATTCACTGCGGGCAATAGCCACCACGGTTCTGCATGCGGCAGGGGCGGATCATGCTCTTGCCCGCGAGATTGTGGGGCATGATTCCGAGATGTCTCACCAGCTGTATATCCGACCTTCGGACGATCAACGCAAGGAGGCGATGGAGAAGCTTTCCGAGATGATTGTTCCTTGGCATGCAGTGAAGATCCCATTGAGATGGAGAAGCGTGATCTTGTCGCTCTTTGTCCCAAGTGTATCCGTGCCTTGATGAAGATCAGTTAAATGTACTGAAAGAAACTCTAAATAAGATAGACATTTTAACTTACAATACGTGATGATACAATACACACAATAGGCGAAGGGGCGCGGGTGGAAGGAGGAGTTGTGGTAAGAAGTACGGCGAGAAATCAAGCCTGACATACAAATTTATGAAAATGCATACCTGTGTTTGTTGTTCTCAATTCGGAATGGTGCATATCTTTGACTCCCCCATGTCTTCCCCTCATAGAGAATACTAAAAACGATCGAATTGAACTGACACTAATTAACTTGAAATCTATTCGAAATAATCAATTATATTTTTTTCCAAATCGGAAATTATAATCTGCAATAAATCACCAGTTTCAGTATACGGCTTATATAGTATTTTGTTTTGTATATCTTTTTTGAATTTCTGTAAATTATCCCAGTCATTTTTTATTATTTCAAGATCATCTAAATCAACAGAAACGGAAGGAGCTTTTGAATAGAAATAAGCCATACCCAGAGGCTTGTCGGCCATCGAATTATTCAAACTTGTTAATAACTCCTCCGCTGTACCTGAAACGGAACGTTCTTGGTTTGTCGCAATATCAATTGTTGGAGTTCCCAGTTTATATTTGAATATTGCGATAACAAAATCAACGTTGCAAATTATTTGACGATTTATAATATCTTGAGGATACCCTGGTTGAGATGCTAAATCTTCCCAACCATGTACGATTAAGCGTTTACAACAATATGATTCATGATGTCCACGTCTAAATTGAATTTCTAATTTTTCCAATAAATTCTTTCGTTCTAACCAAGCATCACTAGGTGAAGCTATCACAACATTTATCTCTCCAGATTTTTTAGATTTCCTTTTCTTTATACTTTGATGTTGTGGAATTACGAGGTCCAATATATCTTGATTCCACTTTGAAGAATCAGAAAGAAAATTCATTAGAATTTTTAAATCCTCCAAAATATTAATTTGTTCAGGCGAAGATAAATTATTAGAAATTCGTTCTAGACAAGTTGGGCAAATCCTGGCTTGCCTCATTCCATCATCAATTCCTGTCTTATTTTGCAAAAAATCATATATGCAACCCGTTGTGATTTTATGTCTAAAATCTATATCATCAATATATAATGACAAATAATCAACAATAAAATATAATAAGCCATTGTTCTTCGATAAGTCCGTTAAATAAATCCATCCCCAAAAAGAAAAAATGGACAATTTTTTATATTCATGAAAAAAATAATTATCTATATATTGTTTTTCTGTAAAACAAAAAATTTTATCAAATTCATGAATTTTTTTATTAATTTTATTTAAAATGGATATAAAGGAATCCGGTTTTGATATTATATCAGAATCTATGTTTATATCGCCGCCATTAACAAATTTAAGATGTGTGGTTTTATTATTAAGGAAGTCGCAAATTCTGTTTTTATTGATTTCAAAATCAACATCAAAAAGAAGTAGTATTTTCATAGTTTTCCTTAGTTAAAAATACAATAATAGACAAGTCAATGATAATCATCACTTACTAGCACTTTGTTATTATCGACTGAATGAATGCGGTGGTAGAGGAACCGATTTTCGAGAGACAGGTTAATATGCTGCGGGGGCTGGTAGGGGAGAGGAGGAGCTTTTTTGAGGGACGAGGGATGATTTGCGAGGAACGATGTTGAAATTTTGTGAGGATTGCCTGATAAAACATCATCTGCAGATTATGTTGACGACATGAGCGAGTGGAAGGTTATTCCGAGTGATCAATTTGTACGCGATATGAAGTGGATGGGTAAACGTTATCCTCGGGAGACCGCGCAAATGATTCGCAACCTGGACGAATACCGGGCTCATCTGGAAGATTACGGCAATCCCATGCGAATGGTGAAGTATTCCTACGTTCACCGGGAATACGTCGGGTTGCCACGCCATCGCACGATCTGTCAAAGAACAAGCGTTATGCAACGGTCGAAGATGACCTGAGAGACTGTGTATCGCCCGAGATCATGGAGGAAGCCAAACGGATCGCTGCCGCTTCCACCGTTTCCTCGGCTCTTGCCCATATGCGCGTCAAGGCAGGAATTTCGCAGAATATGATGGTTGCGGCACTCGATTGTTCCCAGCCGCGCATTTCCGCGATTGAAAGCGCGACCAATGACAAGATGAGCATGGCCGCCGTTCTGAAGTATGTGGAGGTGATGGGCTTCCCCTTCAAGGTTCAGTTGGAAGACGGTAGGGTTATTGCCGTGTCTTCCGTACCGAAGGGAAGGAAATCTCGCAAGAGCGTGTTGCGAAAACCTGTAAAGCCTAGGACAAAAGTCCATCCCAGTGCCATCCCCTCTCCTGCGCTACCAGCCCTCCTCACTGTCCTCGGCAAATATTATATAACCCACCCCACAAAGACAAATCTACTGTGTTCGCAATTGGAAAAATAGCATTCGCCTTTCCACGAAAAAACGTTCCGTTTTTGGGCTATTGCAAGAAAACCTGTTCCTCAAACTGTCATTTTTTTCTGGAAGTTCCTGGTTTCCTCTTCTTCGGAACGGTTGACACCTTGAAAGGCAATCCCGTCACCTCCACGTATTTCAGGAGGGCAGGCATATGGATCTTTTCGTTGTTTGCCATTTCGATGGACGAAAATACACCGAGAAGAATATCCAAGAGCCGCAGCCATCATCTTCCGAGAAATACCCGCCTTGGTCCGCATGGCCATCAGGGCATAGGCACAAGACATGCGAGCATTGCGCCACTTGATCTCCCCGATTTCCCCCCGGTATATGTGTCGCATATATTTGATAATTGTTATTTAAGTTAAAACTAACTAGTTGTCTGCGCTAATTATTCAATGAAAATCTATAAGAGAGGCGTAAGATTTTTTATATGAGACTAGTTATAAAAACTTTCATAAAAATCTCAATGAATAATGACTCGTGAGTTGCAATGAACGTCAACCTGGAAAGTTGAAGGAATACCTAGATGGCCTGCCCTGTATTCGCTCCTATTAGGGGAATGGTCTTCATGGGGGCAAACGGTAAAGAAGAACCGTCAGAAAATAAGAGATTTCCTCAATTCCAGTCAATAGACGCGAGAATGGCGAAGCTACTGAAGTTGAATAAACAGGTAAAGCGCGTTTTTATTTAAGTCTCAGGCCAAAAACCCCGGATTTGCGGCCGCTGAGTTCCAGGGCGCGCAGGCGTTCCGGAGGGAGGCAGTCACGGGAGAATTCCGCGTAGTGCATGCGGTCCCGGAAGTAGTGGACGGCGCTTTGAGAGAGGGCGAAGATAAATTCCATGCCCATTTCCTCCGCTTTTCTTTTGGCGAATTCACACAGGGCGCGGCCATAGCCGCGGCCTTCATGGCGGTGCTTGATGTACAGGCAGCCCAGTTCCGCGCTGCGGTGCTTCGGGTAGGGATAGACGGCAACGCAGCCCACGATGCTGTCGTCCAGGGTCAGCACGTAGTAGTCATCCATTCTGGCGGCGATGTCTTCATAGTTCCGGTTGACCAGCTTGGAATCCACCACGGAGCGGGCGATCATGGAGAGGAGCTCCGGAATGTCCTCCTCCTTCAAGGGGCGTATTTCCCGGTAGGAGTCCGTGTGGACCATGGTGCCTACGCCTTCTTCCGAGAAGAGTTCCTCCACCAGTACGCCTCGCATTTTGCCGTCCAGCAGGTGTACCCGGGGGATTCCCGTCCGGCAGGCCTCAGCCGCCTGGTCCAGTAGTTCCCGGTGGGTTATTTCTCCTTCCAATCCCGCCACTTCCGATTCCAGAATGGCGGCAATGGGGCGTCCGTCACGGGAGGGAACCTTATGGTCGTTGAGCAGGGCGATGTATTTGGAGGCTCCCAGACTGAATGCCATACGGACGGATTCCGGGTCAAAGGAGCCGGAACGGCCGGAGGCCACCACGGGGATCTGATGCCTCCCCAGGATTTCCCGGACTCTTTCCCGGACAAGCTGACCGCCTTTCAACGGCGCTTCCACCAAGGCGGAGCGCATTTCACAAACGCGCGTGTGTTCGTACAGCGCGGAGGCGTCCGTTCCTTCCACTATCAGCACGGGCCTGACGCCTATTTCCTGAAGAGCGTCCAGGTCCAGCAATGCGTCCACCAGCTCTTCGGAATCCACCAGGGGGCGTTCCACATGCACGGCAAAGATTTTGTCCCTGAAGTACGGGACGTACTCCAGCACGGAACGGACGTTGGTGGATTTGTTGGGAGGGAGCGTGGTCAAGGGCGGCCCGGAAGCTTGAAGACGGAGGGAACGGCTGTACCCGTTTCCTCCGTCCTGTAAGTGATGCGTAATGTTTTAGAACGTGCGGGTATCGGCGGAATCCCGGTTGTCCATGGTTTCCGCGAAGTCCTGGGAGTCAAGAGTGACGGCGATTTCTTCTTCATCGCCGGCGGCAGGCGTTTCCGCCGGCGCCTGGGCGGCTCCCTCCTTGCGGAGCACGACGCTGACCTTGCGCCTGGGCATGACCAGCTTGGGTTCCGCCACAGCGGGCTGATAGCCTTCCCCAATGGTGGTGGCGTCGGAAATGACGGCTGGAGCTTCTTCCTGTTCCGGCTGTTGTGCGGACTGGTGTTCCCGTGCACGGGAGACTTGTTCCCGCAGGGCGGAGAGCAGGTCGCTGGGCATGCCGTCAAAACCTATTTCCGGCAGGTTGGCGCCGTCTTCCTGATTTTCATCGGAAGAATCAAACTGGGGCAGGCTGGCCAGGAAGTCTTCAAACGCATCCAGGTTGGTGGTGCTCTTGAAGAGGTTGCCGATGGCTTCCCCCTTGATGCTTTCCATCAGGGTAACGAACAGGTCGTAGGCTTCAGACTTGTATTCCACCAGGGGATCCTTCTGGCCCTGGGCGCGGAGGCGAACGCCTTCCCGCAGAGAGTCCATGTTGTACAGGTGCTCCTGCCACATTTTGTCAATAGCCCCCAGGATGATCTGGCGTTCCATGTGGTCCAGGTATTCCGGACGTTCGCGGGAAGCCTTGTCTTCATAAGTGGCCTTGACCTTGTCAATGAGGAAGGCGATGGTGTCATCCATCTGGCGTTCTTCCAGCTTGGCGGCGTCCGCCGTCAGTCCCAGCGGGAAGGAGGAGTTCATCCAGGCGAGCAGTTCGTCCGGATGGGTCAGGCCTTCCGAGTCCGGATCCAGGAATTCATGGGCGCGGGTGGCGATTACTTCTTCCAGAATGTCGTAAATCATTTCCCGCGGGTTTTCCGTGGAAAGCACTTCATTCCGGTAGCCGTAAACGATTTCACGCTGCTTGTTCATGACGTCGTCATAGTCCAGCACGTGCTTGCGCCACATGTAGTTGCGCTGTTCCACGCGTTTTTGGGCGGATTCCACGGATTTGTTCAGGAAGCTGTGTTCCAGGGCTTCGCCGTCGGCCACGCCCAGGCGTTCCATCATCTTCGTCATGCGTTCCGCCGCGCCGAAGTTGCGCATCAGGTCGTCTTCAAAGGAGATGAAGAACTGGGAGGCGCCGGGGTCTCCCTGGCGGGAGCAGCGGCCGCGCAGCTGGCGGTCAATGCGGCGGGATTCATGGCGTTCCGTACCCAGGACGAAGAGGCCGCCGAGGTCGGCCACGCCTTCGCCAAGCTTGATGTCCGTACCGCGGCCCGCCATGTTGGTGGAGACGGTGACGGCTCCGCGCTTGCCGGCCAGCGCCACGATTTCCGCTTCGCGCTGGTGGTTTTTGGCGTTCAGCACTTCATGGGGGATTTTGGCCCTCTTGAGCATGCGGGAGAGCGTTTCAGAGGCGTCCACGCTGGCCGTGCCGATCAGGATGGGCTGGCCTTTGTCATGGAGTTCCTGAATTTTGTTGATCACCGCGTTGAATTTTTCACGGCGGGATTTGAAGATGAGGTCGTTCTGGTCCTTGCGGATGCAGGGGCGGTTGGTCGGGATGGGGAGGACGTCCAGCTTGTAAATGTCATGGAATTCCGCAGCTTCCGTTTCCGCCGTGCCGGTCATGCCCGCCAGTTTTTTGTACAGGCGGAAGTAGTTCTGGATAGTGATGGTCGCGTAGGTCTGGTTTTCACGCTCCACTTCCACGCCTTCCTTGGCTTCCACGGCCTGGTGCAGTCCGTCGCTCCAGCGGCGCCCCGGCATTTCGCGGCCCGTGTTCTGGTCAATGATGATGACCTTGCCTTCCTTGACGACGTATTCCACGTCTTTTTCGTAAATGCAGTAGGCTTTCAGCAGCTGGGAGGTGGTGTGCAGGCGTGCTCCCGTTTCATCAAGCTGCTTGGTCAGTTCATTCTTGCGGCGCAGCTTGTCCTTTTCCGTCATGCGGGGGTCTTCATCCATTTCCGCAAAGGCGGTTCCCAGGTCCGGCAGCACGAAGTCCTCCGGGTGGCCGGGGGAGATGACTTCACGGCCTTTTTCCATCAGGTCGGCGTCGTGGGTCTTTTCATCCACGGTGAAGAACATTTCCTCCTTCAGCTTGTAGAGTTCCTTTTTGCGCGTATCCTGGTAAAGGGTCAGTTCATATTTTTCCACGATGCGGCGCAGCTCGGGATCCTGCATGGCGCGCAGAAAGGCGCGGTGGCGGGGCTGGCCTGTCTTCACCTTGAACAGGCAGCGGCCCACTTCTTCCGTGCGGCCTTCTTCCTGGGCTTTCAGGGCCTGGGACATGAGCTCGTTGCAAAGGTCCGTCTGCGCTTTCACCACGCGTTCAATGGCGGGGCGCAGGGTATCGTACTGCTGTTCCCGGGTGACGACCGCGGGACCGGAAATGATGAGAGGCGTACGGGCTTCGTCGATAAGGATGGAGTCCACTTCGTCCACAATGGAGAAGTAGTGCCCGCGCTGCACCTGCTCGGATTTGGAGGTCGCCATGCCGTTGTCGCGCAGGTAGTCGAAGCCGAATTCGGCGTTGGTGCCGTAGGTGATGTCGCAGGCGTATTGCTCCCGGCGAAGCTGGGAGGGCATCATGCTCTGGATGCAGCCGACCGTCAGCCCCAGGAACTGGAAGAGCATGCCCATCCATTCGGAGTCGCGGCGCGCCAGGTAGTCGTTCACGGTCACCACGTGCACGCCCATGCCGGTCAGCGCGTTCAGGTATACGGGAAGGGTGGCGACAAGCGTTTTGCCTTCCCCCGTGGCCATTTCCGCAATGTAGCCGCGGTGCAGGGCGATGCCGCCCAGCAGCTGCACGTCAAAGTGGACCATGTCCCACAGTTGTCTTTGTCCGCAGATATCGCGTTCTTCCCCGCAGAGCAGCCGGGCGCCGTGTTTGACGGCGGCAAAGGCTTCCGGCAGGATCTGGTTCAGGTAGCGTTCGCGCAGCTTGTCAAACTGGGGGGTGATGTTGTTCCAGGCGGCCTTCCCCTCTTCAATGGAGGCGGGAGTGGCTTCCACCGTGGGGAGGGCGGCAAATTCGTCTTTCAGGGATTCAAAGCGTGCGTTCAGCTTGGCGGCTATTTCCTCCAGCTCTTCCCTGGGAGCGGCTTCCACAATGCGCACGGGGGGAAGCTCCATGGGGAGGAAGCGGTGAAGATAGCCCTGCCATTCCTTCGTTTTTTCAAGCAGGAAATCCTGACCCTTGCCGTTCCATGATTCTTCAATGGAGACGATTTGTTCCACAATGGGGCGCAGACGGCGCACTTCACGCTGGTTTTTGGTACCGACAATCTTGGTTAGAATCCACTTAATCATCTTTGTCTTGTTGAAAATTGACGAGGTAGAGTCGCTTTCAGCGGTCTAAGAATCGAAAAATACTAGCGGCTGCCGGAAGAATTGCAAGCACGGCCCTCCATTTGCTTTGATGATGACGTAATAGGTTGGATTTGGGCGGCATCATTCTGTCTTCCTTCCGTTTTTCCTTGCCTCTCCCTTTTCCCTGTAGGAGTGTATAGGGGAAAGGAGAGAATGAGCATGTACGGAGTATTCCATTCCGCCGGGCTGGCCCTTTTTCTGCCGGCTGTTTGCATGATGGCCGGCTGCCAGGAAAACGGCGCCGTAAAACAGCAGGAAGTGAATTTGCTGTCCGAGGGGATTGATGAGGACGGCAACCTTTTCATGCATTTTGAACTTGATTCCCATTACCACGGGGATTTGTATGCGGAAGTTTCCATGAAGGGGAATGAAATGCGCATTGCTCTGTATACTCATTCCACTCCCGGAGCTTCCCGGAAGGTGCCTTATGCGGACGGTTACAGGCTTGTTGTTCCATGGCCCGAGGGAACGGATTCCGTGGATATTACCCTGTGCGGAATAAATTTGGGAGGGTGGGAGAAACATAAATAGTAATGGAGGGAGGTTCCGTTCAGAGACGTTTTTGTTATCTGAATGTTAACGGAAATTCCTGTGTGGAGGCGCTTGCTTGTGGTATGAAGGCGGAATGAAGCCTCTTTTGGGGATGGGATGTGCGGTGCTGGCCGTTTGCGCCGTCGGCTTTTCAGCGTACCGCATCCTGATGGAGAGGATGCCCGATGAAATTCGGGGAACGCGCCTGGTGATGGAACATGACGCTTCTTACCTGCCGAAGGCGGGCATGGTGCGGCTGGAAAATGCCGGATTTTCCAGCATGGTTCACGGGTTGGAGAACGGGGGGAAGTTTTTCTCACTGGCGGAGTGCATCGTGGAGGCGCGGCAAAAGGATATTCTGGATGATATGCTGGATAGGGTAGATCCGCAGCGTTCTTTGCGTTTCCATGTGATTTGCAACGCTTCCGGCGCGATGAAGGAAACATGGCTGGACGATGGAGGGAACGGGGAAAACGCCGTCCTCATCAACCGATGCATGGCCGTTCTGGGAGCCTATTGGCTCTTGCGCCGTTATTGTGATGATGAACAGCTGTTTTTCAAATGGATGAGGCTTTCGTTGAGGAACAGGAAAACGGCGTTTCTGGATGGTTCCGTGGAATACCTGTTTCCCTGGCTCAGGCCGGACCGGGAACAATATGTTCATGGAAAGTGGATTTCGGATATCGAATCCGTCACCTATTATTGTTATCCTTTGGAAGAAAGGGGAAAGAGTTCTCTTCCTTCCCCATTCATGTACGCGGTTACGAGCCGGAAAAGGTTTTCTTCCGTCTCCTTGGAGATTCGATGCTCCGCGTTGAAAGGAGCATTGATAGACGTGGAGATCAAACAGGACAGCCAGATGATTCGTGCCGGAAGGGCCGTGCTCATCCGGATTGATGGGAACGATCATGGCTGGTCTTATTCATGGAACAGGCGCCCCGGAAAAATGTTGCCCGTGCGGCTGCCTTCCATGGAGATTCCGGAAGGCGGTCCTCCGGCCATGATACTTCCGGTTCCGGAAGACTTCCGTTCCTGTCCGGAGGAGGAAATTTTGCCTGCATTAATTGAAGAATGCCCGTGCATGAGCATGTAAGCCGGCGCTTGAGCACTAGGCATGAAACGGGAGGCGCATGCCATTGCATTCCGGCTGCGTCATACATGGAAAGAGGCAGACGATCAGTTGGGAAAGAGGATAAACGTAAACTTTTTCTTGGCCGGTTTTGTTGTGGAACCGTGTGGTGGTCCATGGTTCATGACAGGTACTTCTCTTGGAATGATTCCAAATTGATGATATAATTACTCTATGAGTCATTTTGAGGATGGGCGCATCCGCATCCGCGGCGCCCGTGAGCATAATTTGCAGAATGTGGATGTGGACATTCCCCTGGGGCGGCTGACGGTGGTGACGGGACCTTCCGGATCGGGGAAAACGAGTCTGGCCATGCACACGCTGTATGCGGAAGGGCAGAGGCGTTATATGGAAACCTTTTCCCCGTACGTGCGCCAGTTCATGGACCGTATGGACAAGCCGGACGTGGATGCCGTGGAGAACATTCTTCCGGCCATCGCCCTGCATCAGCGCAACTCCGTCAGGACGTCCCGCTCCACGGTGGGAACCATGACAGGGCTGAACGATTACTGGAAATTCGTTTTCGCCCGTCTGGCCGTGGGGATAGATCCGGAAACCGGACGGGAAATCAAGCCGGAAACACCCGGCTCCATTGATGAAAAGCTGCATGAGGAATTTCCTTCCGGAACGGAGGTGATGGTTTGCCTGGAAGTGGCGCGGCCCGAATCCGTGGACCTGCCCACGCTGAAAAGGAATCTGGTGGCGCAGGGGTATTTGCGCGCCTTTGCGCATGGAGAGGCCCTCCGGCTGGAGGACGAGGAATGGACCCTGGAGGACGGGGCTCCTTTGCTGGTGATTCAAGACCGCGTGAAGCTGGCGGAAGACCAGCGGGAGCGCAGACTGGAAGCGCTGGAAACGGCCATGCGCCTGGGTGGTGGCGTGGCCCATGTGATTCCCCGCGTGGACGGCATCTGGCTGCCCGCCATGAAATTCCGCGGGGACTGGCATCCGCTGATGGAGCCGCGGCCCGGATTGTTCTCCTTCAATTCCCCCCTGGGGGCATGCCCGGAGTGCCGCGGCTATGGCCGCGTGATCACCATTGACTACAACCGGTGCATCAAGCCGGAGCTCAGCGTCAATGACGGGGCCATCCATATTTTTGAAGGGGAAAGCAAGGTGTTTTCCGAATGCAAGAAGGACCTGATGCGCGGCTGGCGCAAAAATACCCGCAAAGTTCGTCTTGATGTACCGTGGAAGGATTTGAAACAGTGGGAACGGGACTGGCTGCTGTACGGGGACGGAGAGGATCCGGATGAAATGTATGAACAAGGCCTGTGGTACGGCATTGCGGGCTTTTTCAGGTACCTGGAAAGCCGCACGCATAAAATGCATGTGCGGGTGTACCTGAGCCGTTTCCGCACCTATCAGGAATGCCCCTCCTGCCATGGCTTGCGCCTGAGGCCTGAAGCCCTGCAATTCAAGGTGGGCGGCAGAAGCATGCCGGAACTCTCCGGGATGCCCATGGACGAACTCCTGGCCTGGGTAGATCAATACGTCACGCCGCGCGCGGATGAAGACCCCGGCTTGAAGCATGCCGTGGCGGAACTCAGAAGCCGCCTGGAATATCTGAATGAAGTGGGTCTCGGCTACTTGACGTCCGACCGTCCCACGCGCTCCCTTTCCGGCGGGGAGATTGAACGCGTGAGCTTGACGACCTGCCTGGGCGCTTCCCTGACGGATACCCTGTTTGTGCTGGATGAACCCACCGTAGGGCTCCACCCCCGCGACACTTCCCGTTTGATTTCCGCCATGAACCGGCTTAAAAAGCGCGGGAATACGCTGGTGGTAGTGGAGCATGAGGAAGCGGTGATGCGTGCCGCGGACAGCCTGGTGGACATGGGGCCCGGCTCTGGCCGGGAGGGGGGAAAACTGGTTTATTCCGGAGAACCTGCCCGGATTGGGGAAGTTGCGGACTCCCTGACGGGGGCGTTCCTTTCCGGCAGGCGGCGCATCGCGGTGCCTAAAAAGAGGCGCAAGCCGCGTCAATTCCTGACCGTATCCGGCGCCACGCGCCACAACCTGCACAAGCTGGACGTGAAAGTGCCTCTGGGCGTCTTCACCTGCCTGACCGGCGTCAGCGGGTCTGGAAAAAGCACCCTGGCGCACGACGTGCTGTACCTGAACGCTCTGGTGGAAAAAGGGGCCGTATGCGAGGATGAACCCGCCCATGTCAAATCCATCAAGGGCTGGGAACAACTGGATGAAGTGGTGATGGTGGACCAGAGTCCCATCGTCCGGACCCCGCGCTCCACTCCTGCCGTTTATGCCGGGGTCTTTGAAGAAATACGTTCCCTCTTCTCGGAGACGGAAACAGCCCGTGCGCGCGGCATGAAGCCCGGTTTCTTCTCCTTCAACAGCGGCGACGGCCGCTGTCCGCGCTGCATGGGCATGGGGAGTGAAAAGGTGGAAATGCAATTTCTTTCAGATATCTTCGTGCAGTGCCCGCTGTGCCACGGCTCCCGGTACGGAAGTGAAGTGCTGAGCGTGTACCGCGACGGCAGGAACATTGCGGATGTGCTCGGCATGACGGTGGCGGCTGCGCTGGAATACTTCAGAGCGGAAAAAGGGGCCAAGGCCTCCCGCATTGCTTCCAAGCTGGGCGTGCTTCAGCGCGTAGGGCTGGGGCACCTGACCCTGGGGCAGCCGCTGAACACTCTCTCCGGCGGGGAAAACCAGCGGTTGAAGCTGGCTAAAATCCTGCTGGACCAGATTGGATCCGGCGCGAACAGCCCCAAGATGCTGATTCTGGACGAGCCGGGAACGGGACTTCACTTTGCCGATATTGAAATTCTGCTGGCCGTGTTCCGGGAACTGGTGGAGCAGGGGCACACCCTGCTGGTCATCGAGCACAACCCGGAATTCATCAAATCCGCGGACTACGTGATCGACCTGGGGCCGGAAGGCGGCGCAGGCGGCGGCCATGTGGTAGCCACGGGCACACCGGAGGAAATTGTAGCCTCCGGGAAGGGATATACGGGCAAATACCTCCGGGATGTGCTGGAAGGGCGCCCTTCCGTTTACGATCCGGCGGACGCCGCCATGCCGGAATCCGCTGACATGGACATACCGGAAGGCGTGATGGCCCTGCGGGGAGCGCGCCACCATAACCTGAAAAACGTGGACCTGGACGTGCCGCGCGGAGAAATGACCGTGCTGACCGGGCTCTCCGGCTCCGGGAAAAGCTCCCTGGCCTTCGACATCTTTTTTGCGGAAGGGCAGCGGCGTTTCATGGACGTCATGTCCCCGTACGCCCGGCAATTCACGGAACAACTGGAAAGCCCTGACATTGACCGCTTGACCGGATTGCCCCCCACGGTGGCCATTGAACAGAACATGTCCCGCGGCGGCACCAAATCCACTGTGGGCACCGTGACAGAAATCTGGCAATTCATGCGTCTGCTATATGCCAAGCTGGGGCAGGCCTACTGCCCGCAGTGCGGCGTGTCGGTGGGCAAAAGATCGGAATCCGAAGTGGTGGAGCTGGTGGTGCGGCAGCTGAAAAAACACGGCAGTCTGGCCTTGCTGGCTCCCCTCGTCAGGGGACGCAAGGGGCATTACGCCGATCTGGCCCGCTGGGCGGAAGGAAAGGGATATGAGGAAATGTGGGTGGACGGCAAATTGGTTTCGTTGAGCAGATTCCAGCCGCTGGATCGTTATTCCAGCCATGACCTGGACCTGGTCGTTTCACGTCCGGAGGCCTCCTGGACCCCGGAAAAACTTGCCGGAGCGGTGCATGCCGCGCTGGAAATGGGGGAAGGGTTCCTGCAAGTGCTTCCGCCCGGTTCCAGCCGGTCGGAGTTGATGGGGACCAAGCTTGCGTGCGCCTCCTGCGGGCAATCTTTCCCGGAACTGGAACCGTACACGTTCTCCTTCAACTCTCCACGCGGGTGGTGCCCTGTGTGCCGCGGGCATGGCATCGTGGGCAAGGGAAAGATGAAGGAAGACCAGGCGCAATCTCTGCTGGAAGCCGAACTGAAATATGACAAGGAACTGGCGCGGCAGGCGGACGATGACAAAGGGGTGAAAACCTGCCCCGCCTGCCAGGGAGTGCGTTTGAATGAATTTGCGCGCGCCGTGCGGCTTCAGGGAGTGACTCCCGGTGAAATCGCCTCCCTGCCTGCCGTAGCCGCCGCGGAACTGGTCAAAGGATGGAAATTTGAACGGGAGGAAGCTCTCATTGCCCGTGACGTGGTGGCGGAAATCACGCAGCGCCTCAACTTCCTCCAGCGGGTGGGGCTGGGCTACCTCTCCCTGGACCGCAGCGCCACGACGCTTTCCGGCGGGGAAACCCAGCGCATCCGCCTGGCATCCCAGCTGGGTTCCCACCTGCGCGGCGTGCTTTACGTGCTGGATGAACCCACCATCGGCCTGCATCCGCGGGACAACGAACTGCTGCTGGGTACACTGGATGAACTCAAGCGCCGGGGCAACACCCTGCTGGTAGTGGAACATGATGAAGACACCATGAAGCGTGCGGACCACATTGTGGACATGGGGCCGGGAGCCGGCATCCATGGCGGCAGGATTATGGCTCAGGGCACCTTTGAGGAACTGGCAGCCATGCCGGACTCCGTCACGGGCGCAGCCCTGCATCATAAGCCGCGCCATCCCTACCGCGGGAAAAGGCGCAGGATTCCGGCTAAAAAGGATGAATCCGCATGGCTGAGGGTGGAGGGCTGCTGCCTGCACAACCTGAAGGACGTGAACGTGGCCATTCCCAAGGGGCGGCTGACGGTGCTTACCGGCGTATCCGGCGCGGGGAAAACCTCCCTGATGACGGGAACCATCCGGCTGGCGGCGCGCCAGGCCATCGGCGACAAGCTCACTCGGGACCAGAAAAAGCTGTGGAAAACCTCCTCCGGGTTTGACACGCTGCGCATGGTGTACGGCGTGGACCAAAGCCCCATCGGCAAGACGCCCCGTTCTACGCCCGCCACCTATGTGGGCTTTTTGGACGACATCCGGACCCTGTTCGCGCAAACGGCGGACGCCCGCAGGCTGGGCTTCGACCGCGGCCGCTTTTCCTTCAACACGGGACAGGGTAACTGTGAATCCTGCAAGGGCACGGGCATGCAAAAGCTGGAAATGGACTTTCTGCCCCCCTGCTACGTGCCGTGTGAAACCTGCCGGGGCAAGCGCTATAATGCCGCCACCCTGACCGTGAGGTACAAGGGGAAAACCATTGCAGACGTGCTCCAGATGGACTTTGCGGAAGCGGCGGAATTCTTTGAAAGCCAGCCCCGCATCTCAGACCCGCTCAAACTGCTGGCGGAAACCGGCTTGGGCTATCTGACCTTGGGGCAGGCTTCCAACACGCTTTCCGGCGGTGAAGCCCAGCGGCTCAAGCTGGTGACGGAGCTCATCAAGGGGCGGCGCGTCAGCCGGAACGCCCTGATGAAGGGCAAGGAACTGCCCGGTGACCTGTACCTCATTGAGGAACCTTCCATCGGCCTGCATCCGCGGGACGTGAGATTGCTCATCGACGTGCTGCACCGCCTGGCGGACCAGGGAAACACGGTCATCGTCATCGAACACAACACGGAAATCATGGCGGAGGCGGACTACATCATCGACATGGGCCCCGGCCCCGGTGAAGCCGGAGGAACCATCGTGGCGGAAGGAACCCCGGAGCAGATAGCCAAAAAGAACTCCCCCACGGCGGAATATATCCGCCGCGAGTTGGACGAGGGTAAATAGCCGTAACATTGGCAACGCCGTTCCGGATTTTTTCGAAACGGCGTTACCATGTAGGAAGGAAACAAGGTCCAGTCCGGAAATGTTTTTTCAAGGGAAATAAAATACGTGTATTATCTTTTCTTTGTTTTTCCAGACGGCACTTTACTTTTATCATGGAAAAAGCAACGTGCTAATAGAGAAGGACCGGCAACATGCCAATTCTTTTGACCCTCTTTTTTGTATCTATAGGTGCACACCACCTTTCGATATCATGTAAGCTAATCCGTCCGTGCGAAACTTGGAATCAATTTTCCCATGATTTTATCAACAACTTTTGCATGGTCTGCAAGAATGGTGCCATTGTGAAACAAAAACGGAATTATTTATTTTAATCTTGTACTGATTCAGTTGTTTAATCTGTATTTGTCTGGTGATTGAATAAGAGAAGCATCACAAGCGTACAAAATTTCAATCTCATCATCTAATGTAGGATAATTGACACAACAAGAATATTTTGTATATTTTCGAATTTTTTATATTGGTTCGATTTATTGGATGACTATTACAATTGTTTATAGAAAATATGTGGAGGAATAGGATGTTGAATTAACGTATTTTCAGATACCTTTTTAATATTATCATTCATCATATCAACTTCGTACCATTCATTGTCTATACAGACGAATATAGTATGAATATCATTTTGATAAATACAAGAAACTGCCTGATTGAAGGGGATACCAGGTAATGGAGAATACTTTTTCCACAAGACATACATATCTCCCTCTCGAAAATAATATAAATAATAGTCTTTGTAAATATTGCGGCCATATAGATTAAACGGATCTTCCAAAGACGGACAAAATAGAATACTATGTCCAATTATAAAAACAGTAATCAATAATAATATTATTACAACAAAGTATTTTATTATTTTCATAATTTTTAAAAAGGAAGACAAATGCTAGTCGGTTGGAAATGTTCTGGTAAATTATAGGGGAATGTATTTTTTTAAATATCATCAATTTGGTACTGTATTTTTATTTCTTCAGGCATATCTTTTAAGCAACACGAATAGGAAATACTCCATCTATAGGTTTGTTTCCAATTTCCCAAGGGACCTGAATATTTAAGTTCGGGTCCTATACCATATAAAAATGATGTAAGAGACGTTGTATTTTCTACTTGAAAATGGGCGATAATTTTACTTAATTTTAAATCCACTTCAAGAGAAACATCACCGCGACCACTTTCTACAAAATGGGCTCGACCATTGGGTAGGTCTCTGATAAATTCATTTGGGCCAAATTTTAATTTTACATTCGTATATCCTTCCCATTCCCAACATTTCTTTCTATTTTTATTTTTTTTGAGAAATCCGTCAATCAATTTTTTTCCTATGGAAGAATTCTTTATAAGCAAAGATTGTTCTGAATTTTCTATGTGCTCAGTTTTACCGGGGTGCACAGCGACAACCCAACGAACAAAATCAAGCCAGGTTTCTGACCATCCTTCCGTTTTACGAAGTGAACATGGTGGTGTGGAGTAACCAAATTGAGGGTCAAAAGCAGAACAACTTGCCATTCCAAGACTATCCCATGCCATGTTGATCATGTTTTTTATTATTCTGTACAAATTCCACCCTCCTTTTTCCTGAATCGGATCCCTATTGATCCACCTGCCATCGAAGGGATTGAGATGGCGGTAATTGTAGTAAACAAGGCCTAATTCATCATCCGAGAACTCACAGGAGAATCTGAATTTGTTTTCCCGGGCCATGTCTCCCTTAGTAATGAGTAGACTACCGAAGGGAGCATACTCGTATTGGACTCTTTTCATCTGCTGTCCATCAAAGATGGAGGTGACATTTTTCATCGCATCGTGCATGAAGTAAAGATGTTCTTTCACTGCCGTTTCGTTCTCTTTCCATTTGGTCATCATCAGGAGACGCGTGCCTGTTAGTCCGTGCAATTCCCATAAATAGCTTTTTTCTAATATCGGCTTAGGATACATCAAATTGATTTCGGCTATTTGTAGATAACTATGGTATAGATAATAAACATGGCTTGAGGTCGTTCCATTGGTAACAATCTTTTTGTTAAAACGACGTCCCATATAATCATAGTTACAAGTAACAACGATCCGTCCGTCCCCGCTAGTAAAGACGACGGGGCGGTCGTTGGCATCGTAGGAGACTTCCCAGACGCCCGTTGAGGTCCTGATGCGGGTCTGGTTGCCGTCGGCGTCGTAAACGGGGGTAAAATCTTCTTCTCCCCCGGCAATATCCGCGTACTGGTTGAGCCGGTTGGATTCATAAGCTACTTCTTCCTTCAGTTCCTGGGCGGTCTTGCGGTTGCCGATGTTGTCATAGCAGTACGCAAAGCTTCCTCCCCGGCTGATGCGGTCTTCCAGCAGTTCACTGCGGCTGTTGTAGGTAAAATCTCTTATCGTCGCGGGAGTGGCAGCATCCCATAAGTCCCGTCGTTGAGTAGGACGCATCAGCGCGTCGTAGTCGTATTCGTGGCCGGCCGCCAATTCGCCATCCGCTCCCTTCCTGTAACCGATAGCGGTTACGAGGTTGAGTGTGGAATGGTAGGTGTTTTGGCGGACCATGCCGTTGGGGTAGGTGAGATGGTGGAGGAAGCCGGTGGTTGGATCGTACTGCCAGGCAAAGGGAGAAGCGATGCCTTCCAGATTCATCCCAATCATGCCGCCTTTGGAATCGTAGTCAAGATGGGAGTGCTGCACGGTGCGTGTGCCGAGCATCAGGCGGTAACCTTCAGAACGACCCAAGGCATCGTATTCTTCTTGAAGAGAACTTTCCACCTGTCCAGAGGAAGTGTCCTGAATCATGCGGCCATAAGCATCGTAGGAGCATTCCCTGATACCCGAGGCGTCCCGAACAGAAGTCATTTGACCCAAGTGGTTGTACGAATAAAGCCATGGATGTGTGCCGTCATTATGGAAGACGGAGACGAGTTCCCCAGTGAGCGGGGCGTAGGCATGGGTGGTGACGATCCCTCTGGCTTTAGTCAGGGTATGGAGACGATTGAGATGGTCGTAGGTTTTGGAGATGCAGGAGCCGTCGGCATAGGTCTTGTTCAATTCCAACCCCGTAGCCTCGTCATAGAGCCAGGTGGTGGTATCCCCGTCGGTGCGGTCGGAAGGATCAGTGGTGATTTCACCTGCATCCGTTCGGAAGGTGGTCAATGAGACCATATGGTCGGCTTCGTCGTAGGCGAAACAGGCCGGCTGGATGTCCGTGCCGTACTCGGCTGTCTTTCTGCCGCGCATGTCATAGGAATAGCAGGTAGTTCCTCCCAGGGCATCGGTGATGCAGGCAGGATGGTCACAGCAGGGCAGGTAGCTGGTGGTGGTTACGTTACCTGCAGGATCAGTGACTTTGACGGAACGTCCGGCTGTATCAGTTTCAATCGTCGTCACATTACCCCTGGCATCGGTCTGTTTTAGAATCATTCCCGTAGAGGTATAAGAACGTTCCTGTGAAGAATGAATCCCGGCATGATTCGTTTGGCTTACGGTGACTCCGTCAATTGCTAACGACTCGGCTACGATAGTTGAAGTAGGAATGCGGTTGAACTGAGTCCGTGTGGCGGGAGCAGTGTACTCCGTCCACTGGATGCTCTGCTGTCCATAGACGTCCGTGGAAATGGTCTTGCTTTCCAGGAGGAGATCAAGCTGTGAAACCATACTCTCAGTGGTTTGGGTGAGAGGAAGGCCATCCGCATTATAGGTAGTAGAAGTCTGCACCTGGTAGACGCCGTCTTCCCGGAGCCGGTAGCAGGTGGAACTTTCCGATATCCGGTTGCCGGAGGGATCGTGCGGGTACGCTTCATCCAGCAGGACAGTTTGCTTCATCATCTCTCCCAGTTCATTGTAGTCTGTGAGGGTAGGAGCCATGTCCTCCGTCTGGGAATGCACGAGCAATCCTTTACTATTGTAAGTGTTTCTAGTGACCATGAATTTTCCCTGGGTATTGGGAGTTTCTTCTCTGGTGATCTGACCAAAGCCGTTTTCCAGAGACCGTGACAGCACAACTCCCTTGGACAAGGTCGTGGTCAGGATGCCTTCCCCGGTCAGCT